>Ga0180437_10000291_pt1 | contig 99386 bp, 102 predicted proteins | sample SS_ome_4_FD_132410 | JGI IMG/M metagenome (GOLD analysis project Ga0180437, IMG submission 132410) | Hypersaline lake sediment archaeal communities from the Salton Sea, California, USA - SS_3_D_1 metaG | ecosystem: Environmental > Aquatic > Non-marine Saline and Alkaline > Hypersaline >...
AACAAAAGAATTACTGGAGGAACCAAATGAATTACAAGATTAAACCTTTAGAATGGGAGTATGAAGACATATCTGGAATATATGATGATTTGGAAGGGGAGTGGAGTGCTTATAATGTATTTGGGTGCTTTTTCATAAAGAAGTACAAAGACAAGGATGAGTTGTTAGTTAGTTGTGTTTTTTATGGTTCTGATAGAACGTACTATGATGCAAACTCATTAGAAGATGGCAAACGTATTTGCGAAAAAATATGGGAAGATAGACTTAAAAAGTGCTTAATTGAGGATAATATGAAGTGGCATGAATCGTTTAGAGATCAAATGATAGAGTGTCGAGATAGTGGGAACTCATTCATAATAAAGAACCCAGCAAAACCGAAAGATAGTATAATTGTATGCGCATATTTCAAAACTTATTGCCATTCCAAGGCTTGTTTAGATAAACGATGTGCAGAAGAATATAAAAGAATTAAGGATGATATCTATTAAAATTAAAGAGGGAAATAAATAATGAAAAAAGATTCTCTTGGGGATAGAATGAAATCTAATTATGAGAATAGATATAGAATAAAATTATCCCGCAGAACACCGGTTATTATAAGATTAGATGGTAAATCATTTCATAGACTAACTAAAAAATATGATAGACCTTTTGATGCTAGATTTCAAGAAGTAATGCAAAATACAGCTTTGAATCTTTGCTTAAAAATACAAGGAGCTAAATGTTCATATACACAATCAGATGAAATATCTATTCTATTGACAGACTTCGATAAACTTACAACCGATGCATGGTTTGATTACAATCTACAAAAAATAGTATCAATATCAGCTGCTGAAGCATCTGCTTATTTTAGCAAAAATCTAGAGGGAAGTAAAATAGCTGTGTTTGATAGCCGAGCTTTTAATATACCTAAAGAAGAAGTTTGTAATTATTTCATATGGAGACAGCAAGATTGGATACGTAATTCAGTATCTATGTTAGCTCAATCCTATTATTCGCACAAAGAATTGCATAAAAAGAATTTGTCAGATATGCATGAAATGATATTCAAGAAACGAGATAACTGGGCTAACTTAGATGCAAAATGGAAGAATGGTGTATTATTATTAAAAAATGATCAAGGTGATTGGGAATCAAGATCCGATGTTATATTTACAAAGAACAGAGAAATAATATATCAATTAATGATACCTATTGAAGAATAAATTAATAAAGGAGAATTAAATGCCATACGTAGTAAAGAAAAGAAGACCCGATCTTGATAAAGTTGTAGATCTTTTAGTAGCGTCTAATTTGGTATATGGAGAATTCGAAAGTTTTTTATATCACCTTGCATTTAATGTAAGATCATTGTGGTCGTTCCGTTTGTCAAAAGCATTAGAGATGGTAAGAAGTGTGGGAGTAAAACCTAATGGCGATATAAATTATATAATTTTTAAATACTGCAAATATCATATTGACCCATCCTATAATAATTACAAAAACTTTATGGGTGAAATATATAGAGCCGCAACCAATTATACAGGTATTTCCGATGCTTACAAAGATGAGTATAGAGAATCGGAACAATGGATTAGAATAAAATTACTAACGCCTTATGAGGAAAAAGCTATTAAAAGAAATGGAGATGTGTAATGACAATATATTTTGAATGTCCTTGGTGTGGTAGGGAGGACGATATTGAGTTTGAGTATGTACCAATAGAAAATTATTGTAGTTATTGTAATGGTAAGATAGCAATATATATTTTAAAAGGATGGGGGTCAGAAAAAAAGAATGAAATTTGTAAAGAAGAAACCTAAAAGCGAGATAATATATCTGGCTTTGCCATATATGCACGAGAATAAGTTTATTATGGAGTTCAGGGCTATGGTATCTGACGTTATATGCGCAGATCTGATGAACAAGGGTCATATAGTTTATGCTCCTATAAGTTCATGTCATTACATAGCTGTAAAATATGGGCTACCGAGGCAATGGGAGTTCTGGGCTAAAATGGACGAAGAGTTTATAAAAGTAAGTGGTAAAGTATTAGTAATTACCCTTAAAGGATGGAAAGAATCTGTTGGTGTTAAGGCTGAAATGGAGATAGCTAAAAAATATGGAGTACCAATAGAGTTTATAGATCCAGAGCCTTATATTAGTTTACGTAAATTTTCTAACCCGCCGAAATCTGATAGTGGTATGGAGGAAATTGAGGAGAATAAACATGAGTAAAAAAATAGCAAATGCAAGAAAAACAATGGCGGAAGCCTTCGAAAAAGATCCTGGTTTTAGAGATGTATACCAAGCTAATATAACCATGTATATCTGGGATAGGAAAAGAGAAGGCAAAACATTTAATAAAGAACAATGTAATGAAGTAGCTGATGGATTGATAAAATTGATTTTTGAATCGTAAGGAGAATTAATATGAATGAGGAATTAAATGAACTTTATAAAAAAATAGAAGCTCTGTTTCCTAATGTAGAAGAATCGGAACTAATTACAGGAGAATTATCAGAAATAAATCCAAAGAAACGGCACTATATTTATTTAGCCGGAGCAATTAGTGATGATATGAGGACGTATGAATGGAGAGATGAATTTACCGAATCATTTAAGGATGAACCAAGAGTGGTTATTGTAAATCCTTGCGCTAATCAAGCGGAGTTGGCTCTAAAGAACAAAACCAAGGGCGGGCTAAACTATGTAAAAGCTATAACCAAAGTTTCGCAAAAGATATTACGTGCTAAAGACTATCAGTTGGTCAAGATTAGCAACATCATCGTTGTGCATCTTGGTTTCACTACGCACGACAAGCCTCTTGTAGGAACCATACAAGAATTAGCATGGGCACACGACATCTTTTATACGCCCATTATTGCTATAACTTCTGGCATTGACAATATATACACCAATCACCCATGGGTCGACGAATGTTGCAGTGCTAAAGTTGAGACTGTGGCGGAAGCCGTGAATATAGTAAATACATTCTTTATGGACTATTAAATGAAATTCTTATTACCAATACAAAAACAACAATATGGTCCAGCAAAAGATTTATTTTGCGCAAAATGTTTAACCCATGAAAGGCATTTCGAAGGGGGAGGGAGTTGGTCTCCAGATTTATGTCCATGTGGATGTGAGGACACTATTATATGGCACAAAATGAGTTTATCACAAAAATTTATAGCTCAAAAAGTTTATTGGGAAAATGAAGAGAAAATAAAGGATATTCAAGATGGATAAACTGGAAAAAGTTAAAAAAATAGAATATCTAAAGGATCATTCCGCATGTACAGACCTACAGCGAAATGCGCTTGGAAAGATGTTTCAGAGAACACTACGAGAAATGTTCGATGAGTTGTGCGAGGAATATAATATTTGTAACATATGTGGTAAAGATTTAAAGATGAATCAAAAGCTAATGATCGATCATTATCCAAGCACATTTGTTTATAGAAATATTTGCCCAGATTCAGAATGTAAATATAATAAAATCTTAATAAGAAGGCTACGAGAACAACCTTTTTAAATGCAGGAGAATAATATGAACAGACCACGGTATATTAAAGTTAGATTACATGGTGGAAATAGTTATATTCAACCTGTCAGCGAGATATTTACAGCAATAGATGGCGAGTTAGACGGTCTGTGTATAGGAGATAAAATAACATTAGATTTTGAGGCTGTGGATATTACGGACGAAGAGTATGAAAATTTACCAGAATTTGAGGGGCATTAAAATGAAATTAAGAATTAAGGATATTAAGTTTTATATTAAAAGAAAATATGCTGATATAAGAAATTTAGATATGGGGGGGGGTATCAAAAGCTATTTTGGAATAAAGATAATATTATAGAATTTTGGCTAGAGGGATTCAATAATGAAGGTCTTGACAAAGCCTTTGTTCATCTACATGAGATATATAAAAATATTTTGCGAGAAGATCCACAATGGCATTATTTTTACGAAGATCACTATAGTTTAATTAGATGTTCTTACAAGTATTGTTATAGGGTTAAGAAATATCTTGATGATAATAATATAAGATATGAATGGCCTATAAAAACATGGAATGAAAACACATACATGACTTGTGAGTATAAGCATATTTACACTGAATTATTTCATTTATTTTCCACCTTGGTTATGGAAATGTATGAAAAGGATGATGGTATCTATTTATATCACGCATCTGATAGGATTATACATCCATTTCTAAATCATGCATTGTATCTAGCAGTTATATCTGGACAAACAGAGTGGTATGAAGAACGGGGGTTTGACGTACAGGAGTGGGAATCTATAAAAATGATGGATTTAGCCAGAGGTAGGGCTCACCATATAGGTGTGATAGTCGGTGAAAAGAATGTAATAAAAAGAATCACTGAACGAGAGATGGAAAAAGAAAAGGAGGGTCTAGCAAATTCGGAATAATATTCTATAATATTGATAGGGACAATTCCATAATTGCAGCTTACGCTGACGCCGTGTAGGTAAAATTATATAGGAGCTGTCAGTTATGGAATCAATACTAAAACAGGGGAAAAATATGGAACTAAAAACAGGAGATATAATATTTACCTCCAAAGAATCCATAATAGTTAGATTTATGCGACTATTTCAAAAGGATCCTGTTTTTTGGGGGCATGTTTTAATCGCTAAAGATAATGAAACCGCATGGGAAGCGGGACCAGTATTGAGAGAAACCGATATAAAATGGAAGTTATTAAAAGAGTCCTCATGGAAAATAATCAGAAAAAAAGACCTCACTGAACATCAAAAAGAAATAATGAAAAAAGTGGCTCCTAAATTATTGGGGCAGCCTTATAGTATTTCTCGTATTATTCTACAATTACTGGACCACGTATTTGATACAAACGGATTCACCATGATATTTGGAAATAAATATTCCCAGGTATGTTCTAGTTATGTAGCTTGGATATACTGGGTTGCTTGTAAACATAAATTCAACGGGGTAGAGTGGCAATCCTGTGACCCAGATGATATAGAAGATGATCAAATAAACAACCCTAATTTATGGGAGATAATAACTACATACGGAAAGCAGAGGGAAATGTAATAAATAGGACTGGAAATAATAAATAACACAAGGAATAATTAAATGGAAATTTTAAGTAAAACAGAAAGACAAATATTAATTAATCAATACGAAATATTAAAAATACTGGATAGCAAGGAGTCTGCATATTATAGTAGCTGCATAAATATATTACGTAATGGATATGAATGGCTATATCACCGCAATATTTCAGATTTACCAGATACTATGCCAAGTAATGAGAGCCAATTTGTAGTAGAAGTACTTATGATGTACCAATTTATACATGATTTTATAAAGTCTAACCCCGAGTATGATGAAATTTCGAACCATAGTTACGCATATTTCTGTGGGTTTGATGGGAATAATGAGAGCCAATATATGGGATTTACCAGATTTTTTGTCGATGATATGAATCGATTTGAAAATTTAAAATTTCATAGTAATAAGGATAGATTTAATAGTCATTGCCCCATGGCAAATAAATATAGAGGTATGATCAATAAATGTAAGTCATTTGGTATTAAAACTAGTTCTTCGATTTCAAAAGAAGAGGTTTTGGAAATTTTAAATGCTGAACCCGAAACTAAATACAAGATTATATCATAATGGGTGTATAAAAAAATGGGCGATTTAGGAAAATATTTCAACAAACATGAGTTTGAGTGTAAATGTGGTTGTGGTAAAATAGATATGGGTAAAAATTTTATATCCAAATTAGATTTAGCCAGAGAAATTTCAGATACCTCTTACGTTATAAACAGCGGATATAGATGCGAATCACATAATGATGCTGTAGGAGGAAAATCTGATTCCGCTCATTTAAAAGGATTGGCAGCAGACATTAAAGCTACTGACTCTAGAAAAAAATTCAATGTAATTAAAGGATTAATAGAAGCAGGCTTTAATAGAATAGGCATTGATAAAGAGTTTATACATGTAGATTTCGATGATACTAAAGATAAAGATGTTATATGGTTGTATTAAATAATTAAGGAGTATTTATTATGGGATGGTGTTCAGGAACACGGATATTTGACGCCTTTTGTAGCATAATGTTTGATCCAGAAAATACAGATTTCAACGAAATTTTAAAGCAGTTTATAGAAGAACTTGAATATATGGATTGGGATTGTCATCGGGATAGCGCTTATTGGGACACTCCCGTTGTCCAAAAAGCTATGAGGGAATTACATCCAGATTGGTTTGAGGACAAAGAAATTTAATCAGTGGTTTAATTTGGATTAATAACTGTTAACTTATATGTTGTGCGCCATAGCCAAATAGATAGACACTGAGGGGGGAGATGGGACACGATGTATTTATGAATAGGTTAAGAACAGATATTAATAAGAAACATGAAGTAATGCATCAACACCGATAATAAACTATCCATTTATAATAGAGGATTTATATTTTATTAAGGAGGGCACATGAAATTTTTTGTGCATAATAGCGATGCCTTTTAGTTAAATTTATAACTAGGAGGTATCATTATGTATATCATAGAACCATATAAGGCAAAAATTCGTCTTATAAGTAATTTGAATGGTCTTGTAGAGGTGTATCCTAACTACGAGTCCTTTCTTAATAATTTAACCTACGATTTCATAGATAAACGCATTGTAACCACTTTCAAAGATTGGCCGAATGTTAACTGGTGGTTATGGGGATTAAGGGAATCAAGATACGAACTTTTCGTTGTCCGTGACGAGTTCGGCAGTGTTTTTAGTCGCACAGAAATTTATAACGACTTTAAAGAAATACGCGCTAAAAAACATACCTCTAAATGGATCGAATTTTGGAATCGCAGATATGATTTTGTATATAGATATACACCGGTTCCTCGTACAGGTAAAATAAGAAGTCATTTCGGTAATTATTATAAACGACCTAAAACTACGCAAGAGCGTAGATGGTCTTTTGCTCATGTGAAATACGTAAGAGGTAAAAGACGTTCTCATGTGCTACCCAATGTTTGGGATGACAAACAGAGAGGTGACATAGATAACAGAAAATGTTGGAAAAACAAAAAAATAAAAAAGCAGTGGATGAAAAATCTTGGTTAATTAAAGTTGAAATGAATTCTGAAGAATGCCCTGAAAGATTTAAGAAATGGAATCCTCCAAAAAATGGGTATTTCTGTAAAATCAGTAATAAAAGATGTAGTAAAACAAATTGCAAAAAGCGGGCATAGCTCAGTGGTAGAGCATCTGGTTGCCATCCAGAATACGGGAGTTCGATTCTCCTTGTCCGCTCCAAATAAATAAGGGGAGATACGATGGATAGAAAAAAATTGTTAAGACGTAAAAAAGTATTAACAAATCAGATTCGTATTTTCAAGAAAAAGATTGTAGATTCAACATCGGAAAGCACAGAACAGATGCTACTTGAAAAGTTGGAGGATATAAGAGCAAGTTTATCTAAAATAGAAAAAAGACTGAGATCGTAATGTTTGAGGACTTAATAAAAGAAAAGAAAAAACAAATAGAAGAACAAATGGATAGTAATGTATATTTATATTGCACAATGTGTGGATATACGATGAAAGCAATGGTAAATATTTGTCCAATTTGTGGCGCCGCCATGATAGGCGCACCTGAGTAAAAGGAGTAGACATGACATAGATTCATAAAATGGAATATGGGTAGGTTGCCAGAGGGCCTCCTTGAATATTGTCTTAAAAATAAAAATAAAAATTAACAAGGAGACAATATCATGAGACCAAAAATGAAAGAACTTAAATACTGGCTTATTACCCATGCAACGGAAATCAGAGAAACAAGAAAATTACTAAAAGATGCTCAGAGGAATAGTAAAGCTACTTGGAGATTTCGAGGAGATATAATTAGAATGGTTCCAGAGTATAGGCACCATCATATTGCATATTCTGAAATGAAAGGTAGATCTAGAGAACAAATAGAACGTCCCAGAGAAGACAACCTCCCCAATGAAAATTGGATTGAGGAAATCAAAAAGGAATACTGGGATGAACCAAAGACTTTATGTGTTAGTACGTAAAGATTTGCCCAAGTCCTATCAAGCTGTTCAGGCTGGTCATGCAGTAGCTGAATGGTTATTGTATGATCAGTCCTGGCAAAATGAAACACTTGTCTATCTGGGAGTGAATAACGAAAACGAATTATTGGATTGGAAAGAGAGATTGGATTTTAATAATATAAAGCACGCGTCATTTAGAGAGCCTGATATAGGAGATCAACTGACTGCAATAGCTACTTTGTCCGACGGGAAAATTTTTAAAAAGTTGAAATTAATATAAGCGCCTGTAGCATAGTGGCTAATGCAGCGGATTCTAAACCCGCTTACAAGGGTTCAATTCCCTTCGGGCGCTCCAAGATTTGTAACAAAGTTTGAAAAAGTAAAATAAGCCGCTATAGCTCAGTAGGCCAGAGCGCGTCATTGGTAATGACGAGGTCTCCGGTTCAATTCCGGATAGCGGCTCCAAATAAATATTTAAAAATAAAGGAGATTTAAAATGGAAGATCAAGTAATGGAAAGCACAGTAGAAACCGAAGAGGTAGTAGAGGAAGTTAATGCTGAGGAAGAGGAAGCGAAACTAAGACAAGAGAGAATCTCAGCTTGTAATAGAGAAATTACATCTGTTTTAGAAAAGTATGGATGTACGCTAGATGCAGTTATTACTCTTAGAGCTGGACAGGTAATTCCTGGAATCAAGATTGTACCAATAGAGTTGATGCGGCAATCGCAACCACAACCTGTATAATATCTTACTTACATTAAAGCGGGCATAGCATAGTGGTAATGCGGGAGGATTCCAACCTCTTGACCGGGGTTCGATTCCCCGTGTCCGCTCAATAACCATAGGGGAGAGAGAAAATGCCAGTAGTAACTTATAATCCGTTTACCAGGAATTATGATTTTATTGGTAGTACAAGTACATCAAGTGGGGTATCAGACCATGGATTATTAAATGGTCTATTAGATGATGATCATCCGCAATATTTATTAACAGATGGATCTCGACAGCTATCAGCTGATTGGGATTTTGGTGCTTTTACTATATCTGGAACCGGAGATGTTCATTGTAATGATTTATATACGTCTGGAAGTGGTATCTATATAGGTGGATTGCATCTTACATATGATGGAAATGAATTTATTATACCAGATGATGTTTTTGTTGACAATAGTAATTTAATGGTCAACGGTGTGATTGGTACTGACACCAGTTTCTTTTTCCTTTCTTCATCAGGTATAATCGGTGTTTCGGGTATGCCAGATTTGTTAGAACTTAATCAAAACGAGATTATAATTAACGGTGATTTTATTTTCGACAGTAACACCATTTCTGGAACAGGCGACATACACTGCAATGACTTATACACAGCTGGAAGTGGTATATATCTTGGTGGGCTACATTTAACTTATGATGGAAACGAACTTAATATTCCCGAAAATGTTTTCATAGACAAGGATGCATATTGTGAAAATTTATTTACTAACAACAATCTATTTGTTAGTGGTTCTATTGATACAAATAATATAGAATTTAATGGAACAATATCTGGTACTGGGGATATTTATTGTAACAACCTGTATACCAGCAGTGGTAGTCTGTATATAGGAGATTTACATCTATCATACAATGGATCACATCTAGTTATCCCCGAACAATTACAAGTTATGGGTGATATAGGTACTGGTAATAACCTGTATGTGGTTGGTGATGTTGTTTTTGGAACTTCATTTGGAACTATAGGTGTTCAGGGGATGGAAGATCTAATAGAAATTGACCAAGATAAGATGACGCTTAACGGCGATGTTGAAATAGGTGACATGAATGCATATTATCTTGGAGAGGCAACAGCAAGTGGAACTTGGCGAATAATAAGGGATGGAGAAGATCTAAAGTTCCAATGGTATGATGGTGGAAGTTGGAACGATGGTAATGTGACTGTCAATAGATAAAATTGATGGGGGATAGTTCAGCGGAAGAACGTCCGGCTCTGACCCGGAAGACTCGAAGGTTCGAATCCTTCTCCCCCAGCCAAAAATTTAGAGGTATAAAATGTCTAAATGGATAACTATAATATTAACTGCTTTAGGTATGATAGTGGGCGGAATATTTTTTATAGAGGATAGATTCGAGAATGAATCTGATGCAGCGGAAACAAAATTAAAAGTAGCTGGTGTTGAAAGAGTTTCCCAAGAGCAAGTAGAAACATTACAATCTGTACAAAGATCTTTAGAATCTATGGAAAGAACTTTTGATCTGAGAGCATTAGAAAGTCTGCGTAACGAAAAATATCTAATGAGTAAACAACTACAGGAAGACCCTAATAACGAGTTATTAAAAGAAAGGATAGAGCGGTTAGAAGATAGGATCGAAAAGCTAGAGAACAAATTATATGATTAAGTTATGAATATTTATAAAGGAGAGTTTTATGGGTACTGAATCGAAGGATTTGTCAGTAATAAATGAAGTAAGTGATATAACTTTAAAAGCTGATAAATTAATAGATAAATCAAATATATTTATGCAAATTACTACTCGTGGGGCTGATGCTAGTAGTAAGTCATTAGTGGATTTTAAAGTATTTGATAATAATAAGCTCGCTAAACTGGCTGAAAATATGCCAGAAATAAATAGAGCTACTAATGTTTTCGGTAAGCAGAATTCTCAAACGACTAGCAAAATGATGTCATTAAACATGATATCACAATCACCTTATAGAAGATTAAAACAATGCTTGGCACAGATAGAACGTAAAAGATCAGCTTTGAAAGAAAACGTATTTAGACTCAGAAGAGATAAATTAGAGATGGATAAATTACTATATCTCAAAAATAAATTAGAGAATAAATTGAAAAATTGCGAGTTTGAAGAAGATCAAGATCCTCAAGATATACAATTCAAAATAGACTCAATAGAAATTGATATTCAGGAAAAAGCTTCTGGAATAGCGGATTCAAATTTATATATCGAAGGCGCTCTAAAAGAAATAGGAATGTATCAAGAAGCTTATAATGAAATAAAAGAATCTCACAATATCCCGGATGCTTGGGATGAAGAAGATTATGAAAAAGCAGAAATAGAAGAACACGTAAAAACTGCTTTTCTACATGCTATAAGAGATTTAGAAATGAATGGTAGACTAAATGTAGGTACCCATGAATATTTAGAACAATATGGGGTTAACCCACAAAGTGCTTTAGTTTTTGTACGGGCATATTTAACTAATCACGCAAATCTCGTATCCAAAGGAAAAATACCTAATGTTAATGCTCTATATGAGTTTTTAGATGAAATGCATGGTATGTTTAAAGATGAATATAAACATGCTATGAAAAGAACTGGATTAAAGAATATAATATCAAGAGATTTTTTATATATAGATTCGTCTAACCAATTAACCGAGGGTGAAGGAGATCAATCTGAAAATTAATAGGAGAATTACATGTCAAATAATTATATGAATGTAAATAGTAAGTATATTACTAAAGAAAAGGAACGTATATCTTTATTTATTGGTACACCAGCTTATGGATCCATGGTTCACACAGATTACTTACACTCTTTAATGTCTTACCACGAAAGAAAGATACCTTTTACCACCATGACAATAGGCAATGAAAGTTTAATTACTCGTGGTAGAAATACCATACTTTCTTATTTCCATATAATGGCAGAATTTACACATTTATTCTTCCTCGACGCAGATATATATCTACATGCTGATGGGCTAATACAATTACTATCCAGAAAAAAAGATGTAATAGCAGCTCCAGTAGCGCTAAAAGGATTTGATGCTGATGGTAATCCCGTTTATAATATAGGAAAAATATTAGAGGAGTGTAATGATGGGTTAATAAAAGTAGATCGTGTAGGTACGGCTGTGTTTATATTATCTAGAAAAGCTTGTAATACATTAGTTGAAAAAGCTATATCAGACAACGATGTTTATTACTCCAATAAACACACACGAGGAGATGCTCAACAAATAAACATGTATGACGTATTTAAAACCGGCGTGTTTGATAATGAATATTATTCCGAGGACTTTTATGTAGCCAAAGTGTTGAGAGAGTTAGGATTTGATGTATTTGTTGACACCACAGTGCCGACCAAACATAATGGAATGTATGTGTTTGGGACCTAAACTTTTATCTAACCATAGATTAGTAGAGGGACATATACAAAGGAGACGGACAATGAGAAGACGTGGATGGCACTTGAAAGAGGAAGAGTTCTTGATCGACAATTACGAAACAATGACTATCAAAGAACTGCAAAAGGGATTGCTCGATCTATCAGATGGCAGATCTAAACGTGAACGATCGACCGATTCTATTAATGCCAAAATAAAACGTCTCAAAGCCGAAGGAAGGATCAGGGGACAGAAAGATCAAGAAGCTGTAACTAGATCACTTATTCAAAGAGGGCGGAGAGACTATGACAGAGAACATAAATCTTAATAATAATCTATGTAAAACATGTAAATATAGATTTAGAAGAGTTTTTATGCCGCTTAGGCCAGAGGAGTATCTGGATGAAGACGGCAATCGTGTATTAGAAAACGATGAAAATATTATAATAACTAACCAATGTTTATTAACTGGGATGGATCTAGATGGGGATATTACTATCGAATGTGATAGTTATAGAAGTCGTGACGAAAAGGAACATGAATCTATCACGTTTTTCAAGTATTTAAATTAAGGAAAGGGAATTGAATTATGGAATTGAATGATATTTTTAATAATGGGTATAATAAATTACCGCATAAATTAACCAGGAGTTATTATTGGAAATATGTGTTATCTACTAATGACAAAGTGTTGCTACCAGCTCTTTGGGACAGTGTACTAATTGATGATTATTTTTATGCTAGCGGTTTGTTAGTGGCTAATATTAGGCATGATACTATAATGATTAATAAGATAGGTAGTATGTCACATGCCACTATTAGAAGATCATTAAATCATCTAAATAATATAGGAGCTATAGTTAAAATAAACGGTGCAAAATTCAGAAATAATAAGTATTTTCTGGGGTTTAGAAGAAAAAATGGACAAGATAGGATATATTTAATGTACCATCTGTTAATGAGGTTTGAAGAGATGGTAAAAGAAAATATAGACAATCAACTGTCTAGTATTCTGAGTAAAGAATACACTAACATATGGACTGCTCCAAAAATAACGAATTATAACCCATATTGTTTAAGAGTTGATTATAGAAAATTTATACTCAATAATATAGATAATCACAATGTTTTACTATACGGCAGGGTATCAGACAAGGGATCTTTGTTTTGTACCTTGTTTAATTGTAAGGACATGTACCAAAAACCTCTACCACACCGGAATTATAGTGAAGCGAAATAACAAAGGTATAGGAGATATAAGTAAATTAAAGTTTATACCAAAAAGGTGGGACATGCTGGTTTATTTGCCATGCGGTGGCGATGATCAATCAACACACATTGATCAATATGATCTACGACATTGATCAATATGATCAATACATATAGATCAATATGAGCATCTTATATTTACTATTAATATAAGTACTATTATTATAAGGTTACTACGTAACCGGACGACTTTCTGAATCAAAAGATTTTTTCTTGTAGGAGGAAAAGATGCCAGTAATTTTTACTAGGCCGATTGGCGGCGGGGGTGACATTGCCAGTGAAATTATAAATGATTCGTCTGTTGCCGGCGCTTCCGTTAAAGACGCCCTAGAATGGTTAGATCAAAATAAGGTAGATTATGATTTTGACGGAAATACCATTTCTGGAACTGGAGATGTTTATGCTGGCAGTTTTTACGGAGACGGCTCGAATTTAACGGGTATAATTACTGGTTCGGGTATAGCACGGGTATTTAAATTCAACCAGTATCTCATAACCGTCAGTGGGATGCAGGTTTATTCTCTGCCAGATTTACCAGTGGAAGACACGGAGCAGATATATCTGAACGGATTATTACAAGAACCAGGGCAGGACTATGTGATTTCAGGACAGGTGGTTAGTTTTATAGTTTCAATTGATTTAGGAGATATTTTACTCGCGAGTTACATAGTTCAATAAAATAAGAAGGAGGAAAAGTATGGGCCAATTAAATACTTCGATTAGAGGCGCGCAGATTAGAGACCTATTTGCTGGTGACGGACTTTCTTGGTCTACGGCTAGTGGAGCAGGTCGTAATTATTTGGCTGTCAGCGTTGACAATCAGTCCATAGAGATTGATGGCGACGCCTTACGTGTAAAGGCCGATGGTATCACTAATGATATGCTGCTTAATGATTTCCTCACTGTTACTGCTGGTTCTGGATTGGTGAACGGTGGGTTAGTAGCGCTTAGTGGTACGGTTACACTAGACGTTGGTGATGGTGTAGGAATTACAGTAAATGCTGACAGTATAGATGTTAATTATGATAATTCTACAATTGGCATAAATGGTAGCGATCAACTCTACGTTATAGCCAGTGGAGTAGATCATGACGCGCTACTGAATTTTGAGGCGAATGAGCACATTGACTGGACTGTTTCCGGATCAGAGCAGATTGACGAATCAAGAATTGTTGATTTTGATGTTAATCATGAAGAATTAGATGGTCTATTAGGTGCTTATGCTAATACTCATTATCACATAAGTGATGAGCAGTACGAAGTTTTGTCAAATGGATTTGTAAACAGGACTGATAGTTCAATTTCACTAGACGTAGGTACTAGAACGGTGACGGTGACTGGTACAGGTGGTGATTTTGTATACTATATTCAGGGAGACAGATTTACCAGCGCGGGAGACTCGGTTCAGTTTGCTGATACTGATGGAATTCATTTCGTATATTATGATGGTAATGGAGCTATAGCTACAGCTACTAGTACATGGGATTTAACACTACATGCTCCTATAGCTTATGTTCTTTGGAATAGCACACTTTCAAGTGGTATTCTTGCGGAAGAGCGTCATGGTATTGAAATGTCCGACGAAACCCATGAATATCTACATTATACAAGGGGTACTGCATGGCAGTCTGGTTTTGGTATAAGTGGATATACACTCAATACTGATAGTAATGCAGCTGTAACTATAGGTATAGGAGAGGGTTATATTAGAGATGAAGACATCACCATTCATGTTAGTGATGGTACTGGATCAGCGGACTTTGAACAGGATCTTACAGATGCTGCTCAGATTCCAGTATTTTATAGAGATGGAGATGGTGGCGCGTGGACATGGGATGCCGCTACCGATTATTTTGTGAAAAATACCCCCGCTGGTCTTGTAAATTATAATAGTGTTTCTGGAACGGTGTGGTCACAAGCTGCAACTACTTCTGGTAACTATGTTGCATATTTTATTGTAGCTACTAATAACATAGACAATCCTATTATATCTATTCAGGGACAGAGGGAAGATACTAGTGCACAAGATGCTTCTGACAATGCTAATTTCGGAGATTTGGTATTGGGAAATCTACCATTTCAAGAAATGAAGCTTTTGTACAGAGTAATACTTAACACTAGTGACTCGTATACGGATGCTATAAAAGCTGTTATAACGGATGTGGATGATTATAGAGCTGCTATATCAGCTCCCGCAGGAGCTTTTGTTGCTAGTGACCATGGTTCTTTGACTGGTCTTGGTGATAATGATCATACTCAGTATCTTATGAGTACAACTGCTCCATTATCAGATAGTAGCCAGGTAGTTTCACTGGAGTACGATTCTAATGATCTGGGAGTAAATGGTAGCGATCAGCTTTACGTTATAGATAGTGGAATAGATCATGGTGGATTGTCTGGATTAGGTGATCAAGCAGATCATATATGGGCCGTAGTTAGAGATGGAAGTAGAGAACTGACAGCTAATTGGAATGCTGGCGATTTCGTAATCTCAGCTTCTGGAGTGGATCTGTCTTGTATCTACGGCGTGTATCTTGGAGGTAATCAGTTTGCATGGACTCCTGGTGGATGCGCCACAGATAATACTTCTGTTGGTATAGGCGCTGGTGATCCTTCCGCTGGTGCACGTAACACATTTATCGGAGCTGATGCTGGTTTGAATGTATCATCTACTGGTGACGATAATACTGTTATGGGAGCTCAAGCTGGTTATCAGATGGGTTTGGGTTCTGATGATAACACTTTTATAGGAGCTCAATCTGGTTATAGTGTAACTATTAATAGCGATAGAAATACAGCGGTAGGTTATCAGTCTGGATATGGTATTACAAGTGGTGATGATAATACACTTATAGGATATAAGACATCAACCGGTGGAGATTCTAGTAGCAATACTGTAGTAGGAAGTTATGCTGGACAAGATATAAATGGCGCTGTCCAAAGTGTTCTATTAGGAAGTTATGCTGGTGCCAATATTATAAGCGGTGGTTATAATGTAATTATAGGTCATCAAGCTGGACAGACCCTTACAACCGGTGCTTCTAATGTCTTCTTAGGTTATAATGCTGGAAAACTTGCAGATGCAGGTACTTCCAATACACTTTATATTGAAAACTCTGATTCATCTACACCACTTATTTATGGTGAATTCGACAATGATTTCGTCAGAATTCATGGCGATCTCGAGATTTATACTGCAAATGAATTAAGATTCTATAATGCTGGAAATAGCGCTTATGTTGGATTTGAAGCTGGTGCGGTTGCATCTGGTGCCAATCAGATTTGGGTACTTCCGCTCGCTGACGGTAACGCTAATGAGGTTCTTTATACCGATGGTGGTGGTAATCTAGGATGGTTGGATGTTGTTACAGAAACCGAGATGACCACAATCAGTGGTGACATTCTTCAGTACGTTTCAGATAACTATATTGATAATACTGAGATGACCACAATTTCTGGCGACATTCTAAGTTATGTTTCTGATAATTATATCGATAACACCGAGATGACTACTATCTCTGGTGATATTATTAGTTATGTTGATGCTCAGGATACTGCTATTTCTGGAAGCTTGCAGTCTGATATAATTTGGGAAATTGTTGATACTCCAACAACCCAGATTAGACCTAAAGTTGAGCATTTACAGAAAGCTATATATACTGAAGGTAACGTAACTATTGGTGGAGACCTTACTGTTACTGGTACTCTGTTCTATACGGATACCGAAACTGTACAGGTTTCTGACAATATTATGCATATTAATTATGGTGAAGTCGGCGCTGGTGTAACAGCTGGTGAAGCTGGTATTCAGGTTGACAGAGGTAGTGAGACTGATTATTACTTTGTATTCGATGAAGGAACTGATACTTTCCGTATTGGTGTATCTGGAAGTCAGGACAGTTTTAATCTTACTACATTACAGCCCGTTGCCACCCGCGAAGATCAGCCAATTGATACAAGAGTAGCTTGGTGGGATGATTCAAGTAAAACACTGAGAACTCAGGGTGACACTTACATGACCATTAACAGTGGTACTGATACCATTGTTTTGGCTGCTAGTAATACAACTGAAGTAACTATTGATACTGGTGGATTGGCTCTTAAAACTGGTGCGGACGTAAATGAAATCAGCACTAGTATAAGCGCATCTTCCACTGACGATCAATTAGCTACTGCTTTAGCTATTTACAATTACATTGACACCGTATCAGGTGCTATGGTTCATAATGAGTTAGAAGGTCTACAGGGTGGAACTGCTGGTGAGTACTACCATCTGACAGCTAATGAAGAAGGTGCGTTTAGTTCTGATGGATCTACATTCACATTTACTCAAGCTCTTGCTGGTACTTCTTTGAATCTTAGCTCTACCCTTGATGTAACTGGCGCAGCTACACTGGGTAGCACACTGGATGTCACTGGAAATGCTGATTTTGGCGCCAACGTTAATGTTTCTGGTACGTTTAGTTTTGACGGTGTTGATGCGGTTAATGAGATTCTTGTTTCTACTGATTCTATTAGCGCTGCTTCAACTGATAGTCAGTTAGCTACGGCTAAGTTGATTTATGACTACGTTGATACGGTATCTGGTGCTATGGTCCATAATGAACTTGAAGGTCTACAGGGTGGTAACGGAGTAGATGAGTTCTATCATCTTACTGCCAATGAAGATGCTGCATTTAGTTCTGATGGATCTATTTTTACATTTACTCAAAATATAGATGCTACTGGTAACGTTAATGTTTCTGGTACGTTTAGTTTTGACGGTGTTGATGCGGTTAATGAGATTCTGACTTCTGCTGACGATATTAGTGCGGCTTCTACTGATAGTCAGATAGCAACTGCTAAGTTGATTTATGACGAGATACAGGCAGCAGTCACAGGATCTGGTATTATTACTCATAATACTTTGGACGGATTACAAGGTGGTACTGATAATCAGTACTATCATCTTACAAGTGCTCAGTACACCGCATTGACTGACTCTGGTGGAATTAATGATGCAGATGGACAGCATAGTCATAGTCAGTACTTGACCAGCTTTACTGAGTCTGATCCGATATTTGGTGCGTCAGCTGCCGCAGGTATTAGTGCAACTGATATAACTAATTGGGATTCGGCTTATAGTCATAGTACTACTACTACTGGTAATCCGCATAATCTGGATCTTGATGATGTACCAGATGGTACCACTTATGGTAGAGTTCTTAATACTCAGTTGAGTGCTGGAGTATATATAGACGCTACTGATAGTACTAAGGGTATAGCATCATTTGATAGTGGTGACTTTACGGTAACCAACGGTGATGTTGTCATTGCTACTTCTGGTGTTAATGAGCCTCAGTTGGCAATAGTTAATGCCCCAATAGCTAGTGGCGTTCTAAGTTGGAATGGTACTGGTATGGAGTGGGTAAGTATAGATACACAACTTGATGCTGTAACTGAAGGTGATATCAAGGTGGAGAATGAATCATCTGATTGTAATGGCGTTACTACAGCATTTACTTTGGATAATACACCAGTCGACAATAGTGTACAGGTATTTCTCAACGGTCTGTTACAGGAGAAGGGTGGAGGACTTGATTATACTCAGGTCGGAACTACCATAACCTTTACTGTTGCACCACTTACTGGTGATATATTGATTATACATTATATTGCTCAGGATTAATAAATAGTTTAATAATGGTTGGGGGTAAATAAATTACCCCCGACCTTAATTTTATTTAAGGAGTTACGAGAATGTTGGAACTAAAAGGAAAAGCACTGGAGAGACTTTCCAATGAAAAAAGAGAAAAAATGGAAAGAACTTTAGAAAGAATGAGAGAAGTAAGGAGGAGACACGACGTGAGACTAGCAAAATTAATTAGAGGCAAGAAACAGTGGGCTGAAAAGGAAAGGCAGAAGGGATTGGATATAATTAAGAATATAGATAATCAAATTCAGATGATGAAAGAACAACAAGAAGCCATAAAAGAACAGTTGAAAACTATAGACGGATGCTTGTTGGTATTGAATGAATTAGATGAAGAAGCAGAAAATATAATTAAAGAAAGTCAAGAAAATTCGGAACCTGAGTCTTCAGAAAAAGAAAAGTAATAAATTCGGAGATACGGATGGCTAATGATAGACGTACATCAATACGAGCATCGCAACTTAGAAATTTTACTTTAACTGGCTATGATATAAAGAATGGAACAATATCTGGTTCTCAGAAGCTTATAGACGGCTCGGTAACGGAGTCTAAACTTAATATACGCAATGATCCAGTAGACGGTTATTATTTGAAATATACTACTGCTAGTGGTATGGAATGGGCTGAGACTGGATCTATATCTGACCACGGCAACATTTTGACTTCGAATAATACTTACTCGGGCGACATAATGACGGTAACAATAGACGATGCAAGTTCTGCTTTTGGAAAACCCTTATATTGTGCATCTGATTTTCATTATGAAAGAGCTGATGCTACTTCATCTGGTACCATGCCTTGCCGCATGTTGTCTTTGGAATCTGGATCTGGTAGTAAAAAAGTTCTATTAAAAGGACAAATATGTAATACTTCATGGAATTGGTCCGCAGGAGATATTTATGTGTCTACAACTACAGGGGAATTGACGCAGACACAACCAAGTAGTAGCGGGGAGATAGTACAAGTAATAGGATATGCTTTAAGCGCGGATACTATATTTTTTAATCCGTCAACAGAAATAATAGAATTATTATAAAAATAAGGAGGAATCGACATGACGCTAAATACTGCGATTCGTGGAGCACAGATAGAGGACTTAAGTATATCTGGTGCGCATTTAGTATCAACCAACTCACCTTCTGACGGCCAAGTTTTGACTTGGAATTCCACACAATCTCAGTTTGAGTGGGATGATTTGGGATCTCTGATAACAGGTGAAGCACCTACTGGTGATATAAATGGTGCTAATACTACTTTTACAACGGCTAATACACCTGTGTCTAGTACTGAGATGGTGTATCTAAATGGTCTATTACAAGAACCTGGGGCTTTAAATGACTATACAATAAGTGGATCTACCATTTCGTTTTTGACTGCTCCTGAAACTGGCGACATTGTATTAGTTAGTTATTTAACTAGCCAGGGGCTAGGTGGTGGTGGAGCGGACCATGGTTCATTGACTGGATTGGCTGATGATGACCACCCACAATATCTAAAGAACGTGTCTGAAGATACCACACCTCAACTTGGCGGGGATTTAGATCTTAATCAGTATTATCTTCAGTTAGATCCTACTCCGACTAGTGACGATACCGGTAACGGTTTTATGTCTTCTGTTACTGTTGATACTAATAGCGTGGGCGTAGGAGCTGGTTTATATATGGCATCAGATGGTCATTATGATATGGCTGACGCAAGCGCATCGGGTACTATGCCTTGCGAGGCGGTTGCACTAGAGACTGGTACTGGTACTAAGAAAGTCTTGAAGTATGGATATATAAGAAATGATGGTTGGGACTGGACACCAGGCGGATTGGTATATGTATCTACCACAGCGGGACAATTAACTCAGTCTGCACCAAGTGGTTCTGGAGAGCAAGTGCAGATAGTAGGATATGCAACAAGTGCGGACGTGTTATTTTTCAATCCAAATTATACGATGGTCGAGATATCTTAATAAATTTATTAGGTAGCCGGCCTATGGGCCTGCATCGTATGTGATCACCGCGTATAAGGCCGGCATGTTTTTATGCAGTACACAACGCCTAAAAAGGAGAACTCTAAATGTCTGAAATATCTAAATTTATGAAAGTGGATTGGTCTAGTATAGCTAGAATTATTGGGATTGAATCATCAAGCGTAGCTAAAATTACTGGATCCGATGCTCCTGCTGGAACTCCTTCTCCTGGTGATAGAGGAGTTTTTGGCGGGGGAGTACCTAATGCAGGAAATTATAATCTTATACAATATATTACTATTTCAAATACAGGTGATGCTACATCTTTCGGTGATTTGCTTTCTATACCATTCCCTGAGCGTGGTGCAGCATGTTCTAATGGCGCGACTGATAGAGGAGTGTTTGCAAGCAGTGCCCCTTCTAGAGCCGAGATAGATTATATAACCATATCTACGACGGGTGACGCTACATCATTTGGAAATTTAACACAAGGCAGGCGTAATGCGACAGGAACCTCAAATAACACTAATGACAGAGGGGTTTTTGGCGGCGGTGATGTAAGTGGTACTGGGCTTAATTCTATCGAATACATAACTATTTCTACGACTGGTGATACTCAGGACTTCGGAGATCTTGTCGGTGGGGCTTATGTTAATGTAAGGGCTACTTCTAATGGCACTAATAATAGAGGCGTGTTCGGCGGAGGATCCTCTGGATATGTTAATATAATACGGTATATTACTATTTCTAGCACGGGAAGTTCTCAAGATTTTGGAGATTTAACATTGGCTAGAGATAATGCTAATGCATCATCGAATTTGACTAATAATAGAGGCGTATTTGGGGGAGGAACTAATGGATCTGCATTAAACAGGATTGATTATATAACAATTTCAAGTACGGGACACGCTTCGGATTTTGGTGACTTATTAGAGGTTAATAACTTTGGGTCTGCTACTTCTAATGGTGTAAGTGATAGAGGCGTGTTCGGCGGCGGCCATAATGATGCCGTAGCTCTTAATAGAATACAATATATCACTATTTCCAGTACTGGAAATTCCCAAGACTTTGGAGATTTGATATCACCGAGATATTCTACGGCAGCAACATCTAATAGTTAAAAATAAACTGTCTAGCAAAATTAAAAAAATATTCTATAATATAATCGTGTGTAATAATTAAGAATTAGGAGGAATTATTTATGTCAGTGCCTTATGTGATAGAAGGATCTGGCCAAAAAGAAAGGTCTTACGATTTATATTCCAGATTACTAAAAGATCGTATAATTTTTTTGGGAAGATCTTTCGAACCTGATTTAGCTAATTCGGTAGTGGCTCAATTGTTATTTTTGGAAGCAAATGATTCAGAAAGTGATATAATTATGTATATAAATAGCCCCGGTGGATACGTGTCTGCTGAGTTGGCTATTTTTGACACTATGAATTATATCAAACCCGATATTTCAACTGTTTGTGTGGGGCATGCCGCTAGTGCAGCGGCTTGTATTTTAGCTTCTGGAACCAAAGGTAAAAGATATGCTTTGAAAAATTCTCGTATAATGTTGCATCAGATATCATCTGGTATGAGTGGTCATATAGAGGATATGAAAATAGCATACCGGGAAGCAGAATTTCTGAATGATTTAATGGTAGAGGAGCTATCTATAATAACTGGGCATTCTAAGAAAAAGGTAAAGAAGGATTTGGATAGAGATAAATATATGAGTGCTGAGGAGGCGAAAGAATACGGAATTATAGACGAAGTCTTGACACATAGGGGATAAAATGGGTAGAATCGTTTATAATAAAGAGAATTCGGGAAAAAAGTTGAGTAGAGGCGGTCCAAGAGATATACAACTACGACAGCGCATAATGTACGAAGAAGCGATTCGTGAATCACAGACCCCCGTTATTTTAACTAAAGATAAGTCATCTAAGGCTCCACCCACTGTAGATCTTTCCCAATATTTATCACTTGATAAAGTCAAAATTAAAATAGAAGAAGCGGTTGAACATACAAAGGAAATAGTTAAAGCTAAATATGAGAGTGGTATAAAAAGCCTCACCGATCAATTAAACGAGTCTAAATCTAATATAGATGAACTTAAAAATGAGATATCAAAAAAGAATTTAGAACTAGTTAATTTAAGGGAAAAAATATCATCTACTCCCGAAATTTCTGATAAAGCCCTTAAACAATTAAATAAAAAAGATTTGAGAATAGTCGAGTTAGAATCAGAAACAAAATTATATGTGGATAAGATATCGAATTTAAATAGAGATATATCTGATATGAAGGGCAAAGTAGAAAATGCTATTAATTTAGTTCAGGAAAAAGATGCCGAAGTAAAAGAAGTTAGAGATGCGATGGCAAAGAGGGATGCCTATTTGCGAGAAAAAGATATAGAGATACATAATAAAAACGCAGAGCTACGAGAAAAAGAAAAAGATTTGTCCAAAAAAGAAATAGAGATTACAAAATTGAAGTCCAAAACAGATTCTATGGATGTATCTGGTGAATTGAGTAAGAAACTAGATAGGTTATATCAGAAAATATCTGATGGTTCTATTAGACATTTAGTTGGCAGTAATATGGATAGACCGGCGCTCGAGAATAAGATATTCATAGATCCTTTGGAATCTACTGCTGGAGAAAACCTAGATCCACATATAAAAATAAAGGAAGAAAAATATAATAAAAAAGAAGATAGAAGTGTATCGGCTGACGCTGATAAATTGAGAAATTTACTTAAGTCAGGTAAAGGGAGAAGGTAATTATGTCAAATAGTGGGATAGGACTAGATGTTGGAACTAATATGTTGGTAGCGGCATCTATGGATTCAGAAGGTAATCCTGTATACAAGAAACAACGAGATGCATTTTTTAGGATTAGTCCAAAATCAGAAGTAAATAAAAAAAGCATACGTCTAGCATTGGAAGGACGGGGTGCTAATTTTATTATAGATGGGGAGGATTTTATTGTTGTTGGCGAGGACGCTTTGTATATGGCAAACGAGCGAAATGAGGAAGCTCGCAGACCTATGAGGAATGGAGTTCTGTCTCCTAAAGAAAAGTCTTCGTTACCCATGATAAAATTGATTATAAAGAATTTAGTGGGAGAAGCTAGTAATGATGAAAAATTAGTATTTTCTGTTCCTGCTCCTCCCATTGATGGTAATTTTGACATTTTCTATCATCAAGAAATGATGAAATCCTATATTAGAGGCATGGGGTTTGAACCAGAGCCTTTGAATGAGGGGTTTGCTATCGCATTTGCAGAACTATTAGATGATAATCTAACGGGTATGTGTTTGTCTTTTGGAGCTGGTATGGTAAATTCCGTAGTAGTTTATGAAGGAGATCCTATCGTCAAGTTTTCGGTAACAAAAGGCGGTGACTGGATAGACCAATCTGTTGCAACAGCATTGGATTATAATACCTCATTTGTTCAAATAGAAAAAGAAGAATCAGGATTTGATTTAATAAGCCCGCAAGGAAAAATTCAAGAAGCTCTCGCCGTGTATTATAATCACTTAATAAATTATGCACTGGATAATATAATATATGAACTAAAAAGGTCCCGTTTGCCTTCTTTTAGAAACCCTATACCAGTGATTTTATCCGGTGGTTTAACACTGGCTGATAGTTTTACTACGAAATTTAGAATGGAATCGGATAAAAAGACGTATCCATTTAAAATAAAAGAAATACGAAGAGCTGAAGACCCCATGACATGTGTTGCTCGTGGGTGTTTAATGGCTGCGATTTTATAATTTTAAGGAGGATTGATTTAATGTCTGAAGAAAGAGTTAGTGGAGAAGTGAAGTGGTTTAATGCTGAACGTGGATTCGGATTCATAACTATGGATGGTGACGAAACAAGTGAATATTTTGTACACTATAGTTACATCCAGATGGAAGGGTATAAAACTCTACGTGCCGGCCAGAAAGTCACATTCAAGTTAGTTCAGACTGATAAGGGTGTGCAAGCACAGGAAGTAATTCCCGAAGAGGAGTAGGAGATGCTATTAGCGGAAGCGATTAGGGAAAAGGCTTACATAGAAGAATCTATTCGTGATTTACAGAAATATATGATAGCTTTATCTATTGAGGGAGACCAAGATAGTATAAGCGGGTGTATGAGAGAGTTGGACGAATTATATAGCAGATATCAAAAGTTTTCAGTTTCTATAAATCGCACTAAAAATTCAACTACTATAAAAATAAATGATACTAAATTGAATTTGTCTGACGCCTATATAATACAGAGATCTATGGAGCATAGGCTCTCTGTATATCAGAACATACTGGATACCTCTTTTGATCGTGAGGGGGTGTACCCTAAAATATTATTAGAAGAGTTAGAAAGGATACGATTAGACGTTAAGACTATAGGTGCAGAAATAAATTATGCCATTTGGAATGTGGAGACTTCTTAGTGATATTTAAATATTTTGTCGAATTCGATAATAACGGAGAGATTAAAGCGCTACATAATCAAAAAGTTGACGGCGCAGAAGAATATATTGTCAAGTTAATACCAATAAATAGAGCGGAAAAGGAATTATCGGAGCTTGGCAAAAAAGTGTCAAAGTCTGCGGAAGAGGTGCTGGGTGGTACTAAAAAATTCCGCAGAGAAATAGAGAAATTAAATAGAGATTTAAGGAGAATTAAAATATGATAGTCGTAGGATTACACGGAAAAGCTCGGAGTGGTAAAGATCAATTTGGAGAATATTTAGTTGAATCATTTGAAAAAAATTACGATAAGTTTTTTATGAAGGTAGCTTTTGCAGATATACTTAAACAAATGTGCAAGGATCATTTTGGTTTAGAAACAGACCAGTTATGGGAACGGGGAAAGAATATTAGAGAAATACCTGATTTAAGATTTCCCAAAGGTCATATAGGTACTTCTAGTAATCCCAATGATTACTGGACTCCAAGAGAAATAATGCAGGAATTTGGCGGCTTTTATCGTAAAATTAGACACGACTATTGGGTATACGCTTTGGACAAAGAGATTCAAAGACTTAAGGATAGAACAGATAATTTCATAATAACAGATGTGCGATATATAAATGAATGCGATTATGTCAAGAGAAATAAAGGGGTATTAATTAAGATAGTTCGGCCAGTTATACACGAGATTCATGGTATGGATCATGAGTCCGAAACAGCTTTAAATGATTATAACGATTTTGATATAGTAATAAATAATGATGGTACGTTAGAAGATTTAAAAAAGGCGGCTGAAGATACATCAGGCGCTATACTAAAAATAAATAGATTAATTGAGAAGGGAGAAGTATACAATGGCTGAAAAACCAATGAAGCTAGAGATTATGCCCAGTGAAATTATGGGTACGGAGATTATTAAGAGCGGCGATTATAGGTATGCTCGTGTAGGCGTAAGAAGAGGTGATAATGAAAACTTGATGATTTCCTATGAATGGAAAGGAAGTGATATCCCCGAATTTGTTATGGGACTTATGGATTTTATGAAATCTAACAAGGAAGAAATTAAAACTAACGAGGAAGAGTTTGCTTCTCTTAAGGAGAGGATGTAATGGTGCTTCCAGAGTCTGCATTTAGAAATCCTTACTGGATTAGGTATAAAGAGGGAGCTACACTTGTGAGGGATGATAAGCGTAGATTCGATTATATGAATGTTGCGTATGCTGGATATGCACGGGAATGGCGTATTAAACCTCAACCTGGGTATAATGCACAGAGCCCAAGTATAAAAACAGACAAAGTTAATTTAAGCACGGATACCCCAACTATTAGAGCTAGATAGTGGGGTTTTATTTTGAAAGGAGTATTAAATGGATTACAAGGACAGGTTGGAGTGTTTTAAGAATGAGTTGGAATTAATTAATAGGTCAGAAGTGAGGGAGTTTGTCAAGGAATGTATAAGACAAGTGCCTGATTATGTGTTTGAAGATTGCCCATCCAGTTCTAGTGGAAAATATCATCCCATAGAAGAACTTGGGCCTGATGGCACATTGATTCATACTAAAAAAGTATTTGCACTTGCATATGAATTGAGCAGAGGATTAGATTGTGAGTCTAGTAGAGATGAGATTTGTGCTGCTGCACTTTTACATGATTTGTTAAAACAAGGTAAAGAAAAATCTGGACATACTGTTAAAGAACATCCACAATTAATGGCTGATTTTATAGCAGAGATTTACAAAGATAAATTTAGAGATAAACTAGATAGAGAGTCTGCGCTAAAGATATATTATGGAATTTTCTATCATTACGGTCCTTGGACAAAACCAGATGTGCGTAAACCTATGGGTGAATTTAAGCCTGAAGAATTGGCTGTGTATTTAGCTGATTATGTGAGTAGTAAGCGCTTCGTACATGTGGATGTGAGAAGAAAGTTGGAAGGTATTTAATGGGCAAAAAATTAGATCTGACAGGGCAGCAGTTTGGGCGATTAACCGTTATGAGAGAGTACGGTAATGATGGTACAAAACATAAACGTGTTTTATGGATGTGCAAGTGTGTTTGCGGTAATGAGTCTGTAGTGCTGTCATCTAAATTAACTTTTGGACATACTAAGAGTCGTGGGTGTTATAGGTATGATAAAATGAGAGAGTCTTGCAAAATAAATATACTGGGAATGAGGTTTGGGAAGCTGTTGGTTATTAAAGAGTATCCTTCTTATGTATGTGGTCGAGTAGCATGGGTATGTAAGTGTGATTGTGGTAATACAACCACAGTTATTGGCAAAAATTTAAGAAACGGTAATACTGCAAGTTGTGGATGTTACGGTAAACAGCGGCGTATAGAAGCTAATTCTGGCGAAAATAATTGGAATTGGCGTGGTGGAATTACAGACCTAAATCAGAAAATAAGGGACTTTGTGAAAAAGTCTGGGTGGGGTATAGACATATTTCGTAGAGACGGATTTTCCTGCCTGTTATGTAAACATACCAGTGGAGGCAGTCTAAATGCTCATCATATTATACCACTTAACGAAATAATAGATTATTATAATATTACTACAATAGACGAATGTAAAAATTATCCCCTGTTTTTTGATTTAGATAATGGTTCGACTCTGTGTAAAGAATGTCATACATGGGTTCATAGTTATAATAACACAGATAAAAATTTTATAAAATCTATGGAGGACTATCATGCCTGAAATAGGTGCTGGATCTGTTAGTAGACGTTGGTTGCCGGAAGGGGGAGAAAAGGCTTATAGAGAAAAAATACACAAAGAAAGTAAATTTGCTGACGATCATAAGAAATTACCGTTTGAATTTTCTAAGCCTAAAAAGGGTGGAAGACGAGAGTGGTTTAGGTGCATTGAATGTGGTAGAGAATTGTTTGAATCTGTAAATACTATTATGTGCGCTTGTCCGGTTTGTAAAAAAGCCACTAAAGTGGAAAGGATTTAAAATTATGTCTTGGCATGTTTGGACTATAACTCCTCAGAGATATAAGAAGGTAGATGATTTTTTGTCATCATCAGTTGGAGTAGCAAATTATTTATATCCTACAGTGGAGCAGGAGTACGAAACTAAGTCTGGTAAGAGGACTAAAGATATACCTATATATAATAACTATATTTTCATTGAATATGAGGATAACAGTAAAATACAGACAAGAATATCCAATTGTCCATGGATAAAAGAATATATAGGAATATGCTCCAGAGAAGAAATGGATAACGTTAAGCAAATGGCTTCTCGGAAATATGAAGATGTTATGCCTTGCAGCGACATAAAGATCGGAGGTCATTATAAATTAAAAGGTACTGTATTCCGAGATATGACATGTACTATCGTGGACATAGAGGGAGACAAAGTAACAGTATCTATAGAAATATTTGGGTCGGATAGACTTATAAAATGTAGTAGAGACGATATAAAGGCGGAAAGGTAGATATGGTAAGCAAAAGAGGTCGTCCGATAGGACATAGGCTTAGTGAATCTACTAAAGAAAAAATTAGACAAAAAAGGTTGGGAACCAATCACACTAAAGAAACTAAAGATAAAATATCCAGATCACTAAGAGCCTATTTTAGGACCAAAGATCAGCTTGCAGAGAGTATTGAATATGAGTATAGTTATTTATCAGAGGAAGCGGCTGATTGGGTAGTCGAAAATAGAGACGCCATTAATGATACTGATAGTGTTATGACTGAGAAAAGATTATTCTATTTGAATCAGTTAGAGATATCTTTGGGTAGTGACATTGAAAATATGTTTGGGCATGGAGCTACTCCAGAATTTTTTATGATGTTAAAAGAACAAATGAAAGAACTTAAATGTGCTAAATCGGACATGGACGAGTTATATTCATTGGTATAGAGGATGAAAATGGTAAAGAAGGGGCAAAGAGGTAGACCTAAGAACCCACCTAAATTTAAAGATTTATTAAATAAATATATACCAACAGCTGAAATATTTGAAGAGGATGAGTTGAAAATGTTTGAAGGTCTGGTGGGTATATATCTAAAAGACTTTGATGAATCACAGCTTACGGCTAACGATATAGATGATATATTTTCTATAGCTATGAATAGAGTATTGGAAATAAGGTTATTAAAGAGTAGTAAAGGGCGTACTGATGAGTTGGTAGATGTGTCAGCAGCTATAGAAAAGCTTAGGAAGCAAACGGAGAAATTAAAGGAGAGTTTAGCTGCGAGGAGAAGAGACCGTATAGATCCTAAGAAGTACAGTGGATTATCTATTGTAGATCTGGCAGTTTCATATGATTTAGATAAAAAAAGAGAGAATATGGAACGTGCTTTGGGGATGAAAAAAGAAGAAGAGGAAGTAAGTAAGTCCGAGTTGTTAATAGGTAATAGAGATGATGAGGACGCTGGTATTATAGAAACAAGCAGGTAGGAGATAACTTGGGGATAATTGATATTTATGATAACATAGATGTTGTCATGGAACAGGGTACTAATCTGATCGAATACTATAGAAGTGATCCTGTTATGGCAGCGTATGATCTTTTAAAGGTGGATTTAGCGCCTGTACAGCGTTTGATATTGCGTGATATGTGGTTTAAGAATTTCACCATTACTGTAGCTGGGAGAGGTTGTGGGAAATCGGCGGACATAAATAGTTTGTCTTTTGTTGATGGTAAAGGGGTGTGTTATTTACGTGAAGAGTTTGATACTATACCTACATTTTTGCGAGATGGAGAAACTTTAGAGATAAACTCCGGCAATAGTATATATACTTCTGAGGGGTTTAAACCTATAAAGAGGGTGTCGTTAGAGAAAAGGATTGAGGGTATTAAACTTACTACCAAAATAGGGTTAGAAAATAAAGGTAGTAAACATCATCCAGTACTTACTATAAATGAAGGCGGTGATTTTTATTATAAACAACTGCAAGATTTTGAAGTAGGTGATTATGTGTGTATTCAACGAGGACAAAACACTTTTGGTGAAAATGAAATGCCGATTGACGATGCATATTTAATAGGGTTGTTTATTGGCGACGGTATGATTGTAGACACATATAATCATCAAGATATAACTACCTCAGATGATTATATCATAAGTTATTGTGCTGATTATTGTGATAAGTACAACATATCGTATAGAATAGATAAAGATAAAAGAACTGATAGTACTGTTAAAATAATATTCAAACAATTCGATTGGTTTTTTGATAAATATAATATAAAGCGGTGCCTTTCATACGATAAAGAAGTACCTTACAATATACGTACTTTAAGTGAGAGTACTCAAGTTGAATTTTTACGTGGACTTTTTGATACTGACGGTGGGTTTGAGAGTAATGGTGTAGTTACGCTTTGTTCTGCGTCGGAAACTCTTATTAAAGAAGTTCAAATGATGTTATTAAATTTTGGAATTATAGGCAGTATTAGAGAGAAGAAAACAAAATCAAAATTTGGCAAATCCTTTATACTAAGTATATCTGGCGATGATATTAAACTGTTCAGTGAATTTATAGGGTTTAATTTATATCGCAAGCAGAATTTACTGGATAGATATATAAAGTCAAATAAATTTAACACTAATAAGAATATTATACCGTTTATTAAAAATACTATAGTAAAGGATTTAGCAAAGAAATATGGTAGTTTTAGTTCTTTTAGTAGATTGTTTTCAAACACAAGGTATAGGTTTGATGACGGGAATAGAAAGAATTTGTCCTATGACATTTTAAATAAAATAGTTAATGTTGTAGAACTATACAGCACAGACCCAGTTATATACAATAAATTGTTGAAAATTAGGAACAGAAATTACTATTTTGATGTAGTAAAGTCCGTAGATAAATGGTCAGGTGATTGTTACGACTTCGAAATGGATATGGGTATTGATGTCGAACCTAATTATTTTTGTAATGGATTTATAAACCACAATACATTTCTCCTTGGAGTTAATGCTGTATTACATGCACTGTTATATCCTGGATATAGGGTAGGTTTGATGGGCCCTGGTTTTAGGCAGAGCCTTGTATTATCAGACTCTTACACTACATTTTGGACGGATGACGGTCTCAAATCTTCGCCGATAGAATTCTATAATTCAATAAAAGAAGGCGAAACGCTAGTACAATCCGATGTATCACAAAATCGCATTATTAGTAAGTGGAAAAATCCTGACAGGGCTTGTAGATATATTAAAACTAATAAAGGGTTTGAGTTGGCTGGTACAGTAGATCATGCCATAAAGGTACTAGATGGTGATAATAATATAATATTTAAGGATTTACAAGACATAACTGAAAATGATTACATAGTAATTAGACATGGTTTCAATTATTTTGGCAATAATAATTCTTTGCCTAAATTTGATTTTGATCTGAATTGGCGTACAAAGAATTGTAGAATACCCACTGAACTAACACCTGATCTATCATATTGGATGGGATTGTTGGTGGGGGATGGATGTATTTCTATAAGCGCCACTAAAAGAAAGCAGCGTGTGAATTTTACTAATGAAGATATGGAGTTGTTAAAAAGTTTTGAGAATCTTTTAGTGGAATATTTTGTTGATGATGTTGATAATATAGATGTTAGAGACAGAAAACATAATAAAGGTTTTGATATAACTTATTTTAGTAAAAAACTAGTTCAGTTCTTATTGACTTGTGGTTTTACTAATACTACTGCTTTAGATAAAAAAGTTCCATACGTAATAAAGCGGGCTAATAGAGATAATATATGTTCTTTTTTATCTGGGCTTTTTGATACGGATGGTCATTGTTACATACAGGATTATGATCACTATAATTCTTGTGAAGTTTCTTTAAATACCAGCTCCAGACAACTTGCTAATGAAGTACAATCAATTTTGTTGAATATAGGTATAGTTTCTTATGTCGGTATTAGTAAAAAAGCTGGCAAAAGAAAGCTTAATGGTAGAACCATACACTCTACATGTGCAACTGCGTATAAAGTTAGGATTACCGGTGTCCATAATATAATAAAGTTCAGAGATAATGTTGATTTTAGATGCGAACATAAATCTAATAAACTAAATTATTTTATATCAAATTTAAAGAATAGACGTAGGAGTACCAGTATCTGTGTTGAATTGGGAGTAACAAAAGATATAATAGACCGTGATCCTGATAAATTTTTGAGTTACAGAAAGTCAGGGTTGTATTTTGTAAGAATGAAGGAGTCGGATTATTTCTTTGCTCCTACGATAGATGCCGAAGTGGAAAACGAACATTGTTATTTTGCCGGTGGGTTTATAAACCACAATTCAAAATTTATTTTTAATGAAGTAGAAAAGATATATCAGAGGTCACATATAGTAAGAGAAGCTTGTGTAAAAAGACCTACTAGAGGTGCAGACACCTATTCTTTGGAATTCCGTGGTACTGATAGATCGAACGGAAGTTATATAGCTGCTTTACCGGTTGGTGTTGATGGTTCTAAAATTAGGGGGTCTCGATTTTATTTAATAGAAATAGACGAGTTAGCTCAGATGCAACCAGAAATTATTGATATGGTAATTAGACCTATGGCGGCTGTTTCTTCAGAGCCCATGCAGAGAGTTAGAGAGCGTGAACGGCAAAAGGAACTAATAAAACGAGGATTAGCATCTGAAGAGGATTTTGAAGGCGAAGCTGCTAATAAAATGATTATGGCTTCATCTGGATATTTTAAATTCAATCATATGTGGGACAGGATGAGGGCGTATTGGAAGGCCATGAAAGATCCTAAGATTGCGGATAGATACGCCGTACACCAAGTACCATATCAACTTATGCCAGAAGCCTTTCTTGATATGGAAAATATTAATTCTTCTAAATTACAAATGTCCACTATAGAGTTTAGGATGGAGTATGAAGCCGCTATGGTATCTGATAGTGATGGGTTCTTTAAGGCTTCCATGCTTGATGCTTGCACCATCGGTAGTGATTTTAGTTTACGAATAGTGGGCGAGCCTGGTAAAGAATATGTAATGGGGGTTGATCCCAATCAAGGTGGGTCTGCCGCTTGTGGTGTTGTGGTTATAGAAGTGGGCGATCCTCATAAGTTAGTCTATATAAATGAGATTAAGGGCAAAACTACTCAAAAAATGACTGCGGCAATACAAGAGTTATGTGAAAATTTTAATATCGTTAAGATATTTATGGATTCTCAGGGGGGAGGAAAGCCTATAAAAGATTTACTACAGGAGGGTTATGGTAATAAAACCCCCATACTTGACATAGACGATGATTTAACTAGAAGCCATTCGGGAAAACGTATATTGAAGATGGTTAATCCAAGTGTACAATGGATAAATGATGCTAATTTTGATACACTAGCTCTTATAGAGCATAAAGAAATCCGTTTTCCTGTAATGCCTAAGTCAGAAAAAACTGATAAAGCAGAGGATAAGACTGACGCGATATCTGAAAAATTATATGAGAAAGTAAAAGTACTTAAATCTCAAATGTTGAATATAGTTGTTACTCAAACAGCTAGAGGATCTAGGCATTTTGATACGCCTACTAAAGGACAAAACAAAGACCTTTATTCAGCTCTAATACTTGCATGTTGGGGTGTTCGCGAGATGGATAGACAATCTATGGAGCGCGTACAAAAACTACATGCACAAGGGTTAGTGAGACCTCACAGTAAAGGATCTCAATTTGCGCAGGCTGTGAACGCTGGCCCAGGTGAATCGTGGATGGAAAATGCTATTCCAAAGAAAAGAATAAAGTAAGGAAATATAATGGTAGAAGAAAATAAAAATAAATTAGAGGAATACAAAAAAGACGATGTTACCGTTAAAGACATGGTTACTCGCATTCACGACAAGATAGACGAATTCAAAGATGATATAGACGAAGAATTTGAAAAAGAATTAGAAAGGCAATTAAAAGCCAAACGCAATGGTTATTTTATAGTTCCAAATAAATTTTGGGACGCTTGGTTCCAAAAGATATTTGCCCAGATAATTTCGATTAAGGTATGGGTATTGGCACTTATTACTGTACTATTAGTTAAAAGTTTTATAAGTAGTACTGAGTTTGCCGCACTATTTGGTATTATTATGGGCCTGAAAGGAATTTTTCAAACAGCTGCCGTCTGGAAAAAGAATGGTAACGGTGATTTAAACGCGGTAGATAAGACATAAGGAGTATATTTAAATGGAACAGCGACGATTAGAAAAGATTACAGCGGATCTCAAAGAAAAATATCCCGAGGCTGGGATAAGAAAGATAGAGGTGGATGAATCATCTGGAAAATCTACTTTCTTTTTGAGGCCCTCTCAAAAAGCGCTAGCAACTTTACCCCCAGAGTTAGCGATGAGACTGCGAATGTCAGAATCTGAAAAAGCATCCGTGCTTAGGAGAGACTGGCTTACTAGGTCGGATTTAGATCTGTCTATAGCTGAGTCACCTTCTACGCAAGACCCAAAAGAATCTTACAAGAGGTCTATGAGATATTATTATGATTTTGATATGTATGGAACTCATATAGACATCCTTACTAATTTTGCTGCTAAGGGTTTTGAAAATGATATAGATGATAAAAAAATAAAACAATTTTATGATGTGTGGAACTTTGATGTAAATTTTAAACAAGTACTTGATTGGATATTTTTTGATTTCTTTAGAGTTGGTATGGTGCGTACGTATAAGATTATAGGCAAATATAATCCTGGGGTTAGTTACTTATCACCGATACCTGGAATGAAACAAGCTAGAGGGGATCTTAAAGAAATCGTAGAAAGAGCTGAAAGAATACACCAAAAGAGATTAGAGAGATTAGATGAGAAATTAAAAGATCTAGATGGTCGTAGAAAGGATGAAAAAGATTTAAAAAGAGAGCTATCAGCTAGAAAGAAAATATGGTCAAAGGGGTTTATGCCTATAGCGTATACCGTGCTAAATCCAACACTAGTTGATATAGAAGGTAGTTTATTATTTAATAATACTAAAGTAACGCTTAAACCTTCAGAGGAATTGGTTAAATTAACAAAAAAGGCGCCTACTGAACTTACTGATGACGAAAAGACTTTAATTAAATTGTTACCCAGTGATTTCAAAGAGAAAGTTAAATCTGGCAAAGGCATAGAACTCGACCCCATGTATGTAGGCGAGGTAGATTATAGAAAACAGCCTTATGAAAGATATGCTAGACCTAGAGGCATAAAAGTTTTTGATGCTTTGGAATACAAAAAATCCTTGCGCCAGGCGGACCTTAGTACTTTGGACGGCATCACTAATTACATATTAAAAGTAACTATAGGTAATGATGAATATCCCGTTACTAGTCAGTCAGAATTGCAGACTATAGCGTCTTTATTTAATTCTACTACTTCTAAATCATTTGATGTAGTATGGAATCATACACTACAAATAGAAAAAATAGTAGCGCCCGAAATTGAAGCCGTGCTTGGGCAAGATAAATATAAGCAGGTTAATGAAGATATAACCGGTGGTTTAGCCATGTCTAGAGGTTTTATAGATGGCGTGACCAACCTTAATACCGGAGAGGCAAATCTTGTAACCAAAACTGTTCTAGAAGAGATTAATTATGCTAGGCGGCAAGTAGAACGTTGGATATATAATGAATACAGACAGATAGCGGAGGCAATGGGTTTTGACAGGTTTCCTAGAGTTAGATGGGATAACACTATATTAAGAGACATTATATTGTATATGAGTACTATTTCAGCCCTTGTAGACCGCAGAATGCTCTCATATGAGACTGCTCTTGAGCAGCTAGGCTTTGATTATGAAAATGAATTTGGTAATATGAAAAATGAATTACCGTCTGTTTTGGAGGGTATTTTGGGCATTGTTGGAAGCCCTTTTCAACAAAAAGGATCTGGGATTCAAAATGTTCAGAGAGCCCCTATTGGAACACCATCTAATGGCAGACCAAGGGGACAAGTACCAAAAACTAAACAACCAAGTACTAAGCCACAAACAAAAACTAAAGTACCTAATCAGGCGCCGAGTCAACAACCAGGTCCGAGCCCGGCAGCTGCATCTACCGATATTAGGTATGTTATGCAATATGCTGCCGAAGTAATGGATAATGATCAGTTTTTGGAGTTTTTGCAAGGATTTATAGAATCATATAGAACCACTGAGTAATACTATGGAATGTTTTGGAATAATTTATAAATCTACTAATAAAATAAATAATAAGTCTTATGTTGGCCAGACAATATGTGCATTTAATGTTAGAAAATTACAACATATTAATGATTCAGCGGCTAATAGGGATAACATTTATTTTCATAATGCAATTAGAAAATATGGGCCTACTAATTTTGAATGGGAAATACTTAAACGTTGTTATTCTAGAGAAGAATTAGATGCTGAGGAAAAAAGATTTATAATAAAATATAAAACTTTAGAAAATGGATATAATCTAACCACTGGTGGTGCTGGAATGAGTAATTATTCAGTTACGGAAGAGCATAGACGTAATTTGTCCGTATCACATAAAGGTTATAAACATACGGAAGAACAAAAGAAGAAAATTTCTAAAGCATTAAGAAATAGATATTGCTCAGAGGAAACAAGAAAAAAATTATCGATATCTAAGATGGGCAGTAATAATCCCATGTGTGGCAAATTTGGAAATACAAATCCCTTTTATAAAGGAAAGTTTTCGACAGAAGTTATAGAAAAAATAAGAGATTCTAATAGTTTGTATTGGGAAGTGACTTTTCCAAACGGTGATAAACAAATAATAAAAAATTTAAGTAGATTTTGTAGGGAACATAATTTAAGTAAAGGAGTTATGGGTCTTGTTTCAAAAGGATGTAGGGCACACCATAAATTATATAGATGTAAAAAATTAGGTAAGAATTTACCGAATGTAAATTTATAGTGAGGGCAGATAGTTATAATAAACTAACCGCTCTTATTATAGAGGGCTTTATATTTTTGTTTGGGAAGGGGAGGTATATAGTAGTGGAACATGAATATAAATTTGATCCTGTAACTATAGAGGCGCAGATAGAACTTTTTGAAGGCACTGATGCTCTTAAAAAAGAGGTTGCCTCTATTGTAAATTTTCCTGAGAATAAGACACCAGATGTGTTGTTTTTTTCGGGTATTTTTGTGTCATCTGGGGCCAACCTAAATGATGCTTTTTTTATGCCCACCGAAATGGTTAAGGCATATAATACAATAGATAACAAAGCATTGGATATAGAGCATGAAGAGACGGAGATAGTAGGGCATATATATTCCAGTGCTTTTATTGATAGATCTGGAAATAAGCTTAGTATAGAAAAATTAAAAGATATGAGTCCGGCAGAACTTGACAGAATGGATTTGGATGTGATGATTGCTGGTATTATATATAAGAGCAGGTTTCCAGAGCTGGCAGAAGAAGTAAAAAACAATAAATGGAAACTATCTATGGAAACATATTTTTCAAATTATGACGTAAAAGTGGGTAATCTGATATTATCACGACAGGAAGCTGAAGCAATGGGATTGGCTTCAGATGATGTGTTAGGACGAGTAGCAAAGATTCTTAAAAAGGGAAAGGAAATAGCAAAGGGACAGGTAACTAGAGTATTAAGAAACCTGTTGTTTTCAGGATGTGGGCTTGTAAAAAATCCTGCCAACCCCAGATCCTTGATATTGGAAACAGCCAAAAAGAAGGGGGAAGAGGTTATGGTTGTAGAACTTGAACCTATAGAAACCGAATTAAAAGATAAGGACAAGGAAGATGCCGAAGCTATTGTGACGTCACCAGCAGCTACGGCCCCGAGCCCTGACGCATACGATGTTCGTACACAAACATCTCCTGGAATTTGTGTAAATTATAAAAGAAGAGTTATTGATGCTACGTTCGAAGGACCGGATGCAAAGGTTTTACATGAGGACTGGTGTACTCTTTACGATATGGCGTGCACGTCACCGTCAAGAGGAGCAGATCATCCCGAATGTATCAGGCAGGTAGTTGTATCCAAGACTGGATCGTACACTAAGTATAAACTATCAGATTTAGAGGCCATGGATAGACGAGGCAATCTATTGGCTACTCTGATAGAAGTTTTGAATAAATCGAGGAGGTAATCGCTCATGCCACAAGCACAAACTGGAAAAACTAAGAGTGTACCCAAGGTAGTTAGGGTGAATGCTTCAGATGGTGAAGCTGTTCTGTTCAGAAATCTTGGGAATGGACGTAGACTCCCATTTATTTGGGCAGATACGTTTACATTGGCATCCGGTACCACAGAAACAGTGGTATCCAGCGGTGTTTCGTTTCATGACTATGATGTATCGGGTGGCATCATTACTTTTAGTCCTATGTCATCCGGTGGCGCTGCTCTGACCACTTACATTGATAAGAATACTACAACTAATGTAGTAAAATTAGTGGCTACTAGCGCGCCCAGTGAAGATTGTGATTTTGACATTATGTTCATGTTGGGTGTTGGGTATAACTTTGACAGTACACACACCAATCAAATTTGGCGTAGATATTATAGTAATTAATTTTTACGTAGGAATTGGGACGAGGAAATGGTTGATTTAAAGTTTTAAACGAGGTTGGTTTGCTGATTAACTTAAACTAAGTTTAGGAGGGTTTTTTCATGACCGACAAATTAACTCAAGATGTACATGCTATAGTCGATAGCATCTTTAAGCAGAAAGAAGAAGACGCTATGAGAAAAGAAACAGAAGAAGCTCTCAATAAGTCTGCTGAAATAATTAATAAGCTTGATGAGTCCTTAGAGGCAAAGGGCCAAGAGCTTTCTAATTTAGAGGCTAAGAATGGGGAGTTGGAATTTACTATTTCTGAGCTTTCTGCTAAAACCAAAGAGCTAGAAGAGAATCTTGAGAACGCAAAGTCTGACTTTGAGGCCAAGGAAAAAGAGCTTACTGAGCAATTAGAGGCGGCTCAGTCCGAGCTAGAAGAAATTAAAAAGCAGCAACTTGCGAAAGCAAGATTTGATGAACTTGCTAGTGATGGTGTGGCTGCTATTAATGAGCAGGCCATTGAGGATCAGATGAACAAGATTCGAGATATGAGTGATGAAGAATTTGAATTGTATAAAACTGATAGGCTTGAACTTCGTAAGTCTATCATAGCTGAGCTAGAGTCGTCATCCAGTACTGATACAGAGGAGAACGAAAATAGCGAGTCAGAAGTTGCCACAGAGGAAGAAACTAATGAAGAAGAATCTGCTTCCGAAGAAGAAACTTCAGAGGAAGAGACCGCTGAAGAAGAAACTTCAGAAGAAGCTTCAGAAGAGGACACCGAAGTGGAGTTAGAAGATGAGGAGGAGGCTGCTGCCGAATCTGAAGATTCGATTGATCCGATGAAAGCTGTTTCAGCTATGCTAAATCTAGAAGCTGATATTAGTTCTAATATTCTCAGTAAATACAAAGATTTAGGTAAAGCTTTGGCTGAGAATGTTAAGAATAGGAAGTAAGTAATCGTAAAATTTTGCAAGGAGGAAAGTTATTATGTTTATTCCGAGACATCCCGTAGTAGAGAATCAATTCTGCCAGTTCTATGGCCAGACCACGGTTTCTGGTGGAGCAGGTGATGTTTTAGCATACGCAGGTTCCGTTTGCTATTTGGATGATAGCCAGACAGATGCCACAGTTAAAATTTATGTTGCTGATGAGAATAAGTACCCATTTGGGTTTTTGATGCAGAAGGTTAAAACTGGATATCATTCAATTCATCCGGCTGGGTTTATGATGCCTGGTGATCTCGGATCTTCCGATGTTATCGCACAGCCTAGCTACAACTCAAATGGACAGATTAACGGAAGTAAACCTGCGCCTGTTGGCGTTGCTCATCTTGGTATATGGGATACTATCCATTACTATGATACTTCAGCTATTAACGCTGGTGCAAGAATGCAGGTCCGTAAGAACAGTATGTCAGAACTTACTGATCTGGGCGCTGCTACTTATACCAATGCAACTGTAGTAGCTGTTGTTCTCAAGGGCGCAAGCGCTGCACAGGTTACTGCTAATGTTAATAACACCACACTTTATCCTATTAGGGTAAAGCTTTTAGTATAATATTTATATTTAATTATTGGATCAAAAGCACGTTTAGTGCATCCAAAATTACTTGACGGAGGCGAGTTAAGTTATGGACAAAAAAGAAATGAGAGAACTGTTTAGGGCAACCGCTGCTATAAATACTCCTGAAGGCATCATGGCCTATAAGGCGTTTGCTGCTGCTCTGACAACTCCAATCCTTCAAGCAATAGAGAGAGATTCCATAATGAGACAGCTTTTTGCTGTTGAAGAACTAGGTCCTGGAGCACAAGCTTCATATCCGGTCGCTGAGGATTTCGAGATCCCAGTTTGGGTATTACCAGGACTTGGCTATGTTGCCCAGAATTTTATAGAAGGTATCGGTGAAGAGGTTAACTGTATAGCCTCTTAATTTTGCTATATGCTGGAAAGCCCTAAAGGCTCTTTTACTGCTATCGTAATAATAAGGAGTATGTAACAATGGGTAATCATGCAGGAAACTTTGATATTGCACATCTTAAATGGTTAGGTGGGTTGATAGATGCTGACGGTTCTATAGGTATTTCTATAAATACTAGAAAAAACAATAAAATAGTTTATACACCGTGTATAGTAATAACCAACAGCAATGCCATAATGATAGAACGTGCACATAATATTCTTGATCAATACAAGATAAATCACCATATAAAGCCAAATGGTTCATGTAAAAACCTAACCATCTCTAGGCCAAATATAATAGATTTGTTTTGTAGACTAATGAACGGTTTAATTTTAGTAAAAAATAACGAGCTTAGACTTATACATCAATTTTGTTTAAAGCGAATAATTAATATAAATGAATCTGGATGTAATTGGAAAGCTAATTATAACAAAGACGAAATAGATATAGTCTACGAGTTAAGATCATTGAATATGAGACATTATGGTAAATGCGAGGAATATGGGATAGTAGACAATGAAGTAAGTGTAGATTTGTTGAACTGTTTTAGCCTAGAGTGGTTGGCTGGTTTTATAGACGGTGACGGTTGTTTTAGTATAAGTAAGATAAAAAGACCTTCAGGAAAATATCAATATCAACCTTTGACTAGTATAGTAACTGGATCATTGATTGCTAAAAATATTATTTCTATTTATTTAGATAGATATAATATTAACTATTATTTAAATAAATCAGTATCTGGACCCAATCATAAACCTAACTGCATTAAAAAGAAATTTGAATATGTCATTAGATCTCAGAAAGATTGTATAAAAATTTACAATTTACTATCAAATAAGGTTGTTGGAAAGAAGCATAGATTGAAGTTATTATTTAACTTTTGTTCTAGTAGATTGAATCGTAAAAACAAACCCTATTCTGATTTTGAGATATTTTTATATAAACAACTTAATGATGATATCAGAGGATCCTCAACGACTATATGCAAAACGTCGTATGACGAAGAGATAGTCTGAACTATATGGAGACATATAGAGGAGGCGCCGAAGAGCCCTCCCGCCCGAAAAAAGTCGGGTCATAAAAGTAACAGATTGATACGTACCTACATTTTCCATCGATGCATCGGGCGACTGGAAACTCACTTATGCTAGGGATTCGAGAGTGGATATTGCGGCAAGAGCTGCAGAGAAAGCTGCTAAAGCGATTGCTGATTACGAAGAGGAAAGTGGATGGAGAGTAATTCTACCCGCCGCTACTTCAAGATTCTTTGGAAAGGGACTGCTTGGCTCACGCCCAGCTCCTATTTATGAGATTAACCCCGCATCTACTGGTGCTGGTTATCTTTCTAAAGAACTTCTCAACAAAATGATTGTTGGGTTCAAGAGAATTGGAAGAACTTTGACGGATCTGTATGTTTCACCTGAAGATGCAGCTGACATCAGAGAATGGACCGACACAGATGTTGACCCAATGACGAGGCGTGAAATTTTCCAGGCTGCTGGAATGGGCAGTATTTGGAATGTCACCCTTCATGAGGTACAGCATCTTGGTGCCACGGGTCTGTATAATATTAATGGTAGTACTTCAGCTTATGGTAAGTTTATTGCTGACGGTAGTGAGCAGTATAATGCATACCAGCTGGATAACCCAAATGTTACATCAGCTGATGGTACAGTTTCTACTTTGGGGGAAACTCAGGTGCTTGGTTTTGACCTTGGCGTCAATGACTCACTTGTTATGCCTATCCGTAAGACCTACGAAGCTCATGATGATCCAACCCTACTTAGGGTCCAGAAAGCTGGATTCTTTGGCTGGGAGGAAATAGGATTTGCATGTCTTGATCCTCGTATGCTGGGTATGGGTATAATCGACAGGTCGTTATAATATTGATATATAACTAGTGCGCTTGTTAAACATGCGAGCGCACTGGTCTATATACCTTGGAGATTAAAATGACCTTTATGTTGGGAATAATAGCTACAATAATTTTAATAGAAGCTATAACTGGTATTATAAGTAAGTCAGAATTGTTTAGACCTTTAAGAGAATTTTTATTTGATAGAAGGGAAAACAAATTATTTGGATTTATGCACAGAATAATAGATTGCCCTTATTGCTTATCAGTATGGGTAGGCATGTTCTGTGGTGGTGTATTATATTTATACATAAATAATTTGCTCCCTTTTATTATTATGTGGATATTTATATCTTTAATTTTTCATAGATTGTCAAATGTATTACATTATATTATTGATAGAATTGATTCAAACCATGAAAGTTTGGACAAGGACACTTAAACGGAGGACAAGGTAGATGAAAGGATATGTAAGAAATAAAACAGCAGGGTGGCGACATGCCATGAAAAGGTCCGTTGGACCAGGACATAAAATACCTATGAACGAGTTGTTCGAACAGTATGGCGAAAAGCATGGACTTGAGCCAGGCAATGAGTTTGTGGAATGGCTTAAGAATGTTAAACTGAGAGACCGAGGTACTTGGGAGATTGTGACTGAGGATGATAATATCCAAGTTTCAGGGGGTAGTAAATCTGAGGAGAAGACAGTTGAACACAAGCCAGATAATAGAGGGTCTTCTTTAACAAGTCCATTTGTTAAAAAAGCCATAGAAATAGATGAAATAGTTAATATGACGGTAAGAAATGCTAGAGTAGAATTGAAGAAAATAACTGACTTAAGATTATTGAGACAAGCCTATGAACAAGCTAGACAACTAGCGCATAAAGATACGTTGTGCCAATATTTGAGAAGGCGTATACAAGAGTTAGAGCTTACTAGGAGGTAAATCGTATGCCTTTTGTACCTAAATCATATGATAGAAATCTACGAATTCCTAAATACTACAGCACCGCAGTTGGGGCTGAAGGGTACAATCCAGACGTAACCATTTATTATGGTTCTGATGATAACATTGTGCATGTAAGAGAAATTTGGAGAGGAAAGCAATACGATCAAACTGTATCTGGTACTAATTATGCTGAGTATTGGCCAAGTTTTAGCTACAGTGTTACTTATTTTGCTTGGGAAGAAACTACAGTATCATAAAAATAAATAAGTAGAGCCTATCATGATAAAACTAACTATACAAGTAGCTGATATAACTAGCGTTATGTTAGCATATAATCAGATACGCATATACACATCTGACGCCGAAAATGGTACGTATACATATTTGACATCTCTATCGTTGTTAGCTGGTGTGTCAACCTATACCTATACCCATGCTCAGGGTACATCAGATACATGGTATAGATCTTCTTACTACAATTCTTCTACTAGTGCTGAAAGTTCATTGTCAAATGCAGCTCATGGAGAATCAGCTTCTTTATATCATGTAGTAACCTATCCAGAAGAGTGTGAATTTGATAGTAATTCTGATATAATTATACGTAAGATAAGAAGATTGATAGGGGATTTAAAGGGCTTAAAAAGAATATATGAATGTGACGGGGAGTTTTGCACATCTATACAGCCCGACGATCATACTTTTGATCTAGGCGAAAAAGGATGGCCGGTATCAGTATCTGTTGATGGTGTGGAATACACTTCTTTGGAAGATCCTGTAGTTCAGGGCTATCAATATCTTACTTTCAGTGGTAGTTTAGTCAGTGGTACTCAGAGCGCGTGTATTGATATATGGTTTCATACATTTATTTTTTCTGACAGGGAAATATATGAGGCATATAGTGATGCTATAGTGCCACCAGGAGTACCTATTGATTGTGTAAGTGAGGACCATCTAATATTTCAAGCAGCTATTGATCTATTAGAAAGTATAGCGTTGGATAATTTAATTAATGATGGTGCTGTGGTTAGAGATGATCAAACGGTTTATGATCCGTCACCAGGTCTAAGAGGTTTAAGTTCTGCGGATGGACCTATAGATAGACTAAAAAAACAACTAGATGGTTTGATAAAAGAATGTATAAGAAGTAGTTTATTAGGAACATCAGGCTATTTAATAGATTAAAATTCATAATACGGAGCAGTGTATATGTGGGTACTGGCATACTTCACAGAAGAGGGTCAGCCAGTTACTGGACTGTCACCGACGGTTCTTATAAAGGATGTTGATACTGGTGCAGATGTTATAGCTGGCGCCTCTATGGATGATATAGGTGACGGGTTTTATAGATATGATTTCAGTGCCTATAATCCTACTAGGAATTATGCTGTAACCTGTGATAGTATAACACTATCTGGCGTGGATAGGTATACCTATGCGGCTAGCGGTGAATATGGAGAAGTATTAGATTCTATTGAATCCACCGTTGGTTTGGTTGATATACGGACAACTCTACTTAGAAAAATACAAACTAATAGATTAGAACTATTTGATGGAAATACAAATAACTGGATTTTATATGATGACGATGCGGTAACTCCGCTACTTACTTTTAGTGTAAGTGATAAAAATGATGATATAATTGTTCAGTGTCCTAATTCTCCCTCAAAAAGATCTGGTGCAGCCGGAGTTAGTGGTACACTATCTCCGGATATTTATATGCGCAAATCCGTGTATGATCCTGATGATGATGGATGCGTATCTTGTGCAGAAAATGTAAGTGATGGAATATATACTTCCACGGCTTCTGGAATAAAATACGCAGTAGATAATGCCCACGATCCTTGTATGATTTGTACTACGTTAGTGAATGAGTCCACTCAAGGAGATCAATTAGTACTAAAATACGATGCTGCAACGGACAGGATAATTTATGGTCTTCCAGGCGTGTCTGGTTCAGTTTCTGGTACAATTAGTCATAAATATTTACTAGATCTTGATAGTGATGATCACTTACAATATGTGCCTAGAGACGGTAGTAGAGGATTTACCAATACTGTTTCTGGTGTATGGCCTACAGAAAGTTATCACTTAACCACCAAACAATATGTTGATTTTGCGATAGGCGGTTTGGATTGGCAAGAAAGCGTTCTAAGTATGACAACAGAATATGGAGACGCTGTTGCCTCGGGTACTAATAGATATATAGCCCCTTCGACATCTGGGGTATGGACTGAAAATAATGTTTATCAGTGGGATGAAGACAGCATGTCGTGGACAGAATTTGTGTCCAATGAAGGATTCGCTGCTTGGATAGAAGACACTGATTATGTTTATATCTATAATGGTACAGAGTGGATAAAGTTTAGTTCTATTACACCACATAATAATTTAGCTGGTATACAAGGTGGATCATCTAACAATTATTATCATTTAACTCAGTCCGAATATAACACCCTAACATTTGCAGACGCTTCACTTGATGATGCTAGTTTATTACATATTCATGATAGCAGATATTATACAGAAACAGAAATAGATGTTATAAGTGGATCTTTACAGTATAATATAGATAATCATACACATGATCATACCGCAATAACCGACTGGGATGAGGCAGTGTTAGATACTGTAGGTCCAAACATTGTTGGAGCTGGTATCGTCACTGTGACATACGACGATGGTTCTGATTTAATTACTGTTAGCGGATCGGACACATCTATTACTGATCATGGATTATTATCTGGGCTTGGTGATAATGATCATACTCAATATGTAAATGCGGTAGGTGGACCTCCACTGACACTGGCAGCTCAAACAATAACATTTAATTATGATACTAATGATTTTCAATTAAGTGGTAATAATCTCCAGATTAAGGATAGTGGAATTGATCATGGTAGTCTGTCAGGGTTGTCCGATAATGATCACCCACAATATATATTACATTTACATCCAGTTGGTACAAATAATTTAGTAGGTGGCCCTAATGCCGGTGCTAGTATAGCTGCTGGAGCATCAAATAATATTGTATTAGGTAAAGATGCTGCTAGTAATTTGGCCACGGCTGACAATAATGTTATGATAGGCGTAGAGTCTGGTAAATCTGCCACGACTGCCGATTCAAATGTTATGGTGGGATACCAGTCTGGTGAATTTCATACTTCTGGAGATGATAATGTATATATTGGTAATAGCGCGGGAGCTTCGGCTGGATCTGCTACCGGGCAAGGTATAGGCAATGTTTTTATAGGATCCCAAGTTGCTACAGCAATAACTACTGCAGATCAAAATGTGTCGATTGGTTATATTGCTGGTCAGAGTTTAACTACGGGAGATGGTAACGTTATTGTTGGAGGATCTGCTGGAAATTCTATTACAACAGGTCAAGGTAATACTATTATTGGAAAAGCAGCTGGACTTTCCACAACTGGGTCAAAAAATGTATTTATAGGTTATGAGTCTGGACTAAACGAAACTGGCAGTAATAAGTTATATATAGACAATTCAAGCACGACAACACCATTAATATATGGTGATTTTTCTTCCGATTTACTGAGATTTAATGCTGATGTAGAAATCAGAAACGGTAAAGAACTTAGATTTTATGATGTTGATAATAGTAATTATGTTGGTTTTGAAGCTCCACCATTAACGAGTAATCAAATATGGGTGTTGCCACCTACTGATGGATTATCTGGTCAGCAGTTGACTACGGATGGATTGGGTAATTTAACCTGGAGTGCAGCTAGTGTATCAGATCATGAGTTACTAACTAATCTTTATGGTGGATCAGCTAACAACCACTATCACTTAACATCTAATCAACATATGTATTTAACTAATGTTAGTGGTATATTAGATGCTAGCAACCAACATATACATGATGATAGATATTACACTGAATTAGAAATACAACAATTAATAGGTATAAATAAATCTGGATCTGAATCAGTGATTAATGGATCTACAGGAACTTCGGTATCATTTTCTACTGCATTTCCTAATGATGATTATGCTCTATTTGTTAGTCTTGAGAATATTACAGATTCACCAGCGTCAGAATATGCTATAAATATTGATGGTAAAACAGCATCTGGTTTTTCAGTGCATTATTCTGGAGATATAGATTCAGATAATTATATTTTGAATTGGTATGCCACTACGTCTGGTATACATGGGGGAAATTATATTTCCGAACTGGCGGATGATAGTTCGCCTGAATTAAGTAATGATTTAGATTTAAATAGTTATGGAATAAATTTAGATACAACTCCTAGTGGGCAAGTAGTTTCAACACAGATAATTGGTTATAGTGGTGAAATATCCACTATGCAAATTGATTTAAATGATACAGGGTTAAACGGAATAGGGGTTCCATTACATATGAAATCTAATGGACATTGGGAAAGGTGTACTGCTGCAAGTGGTACTACTAGAATGCCGTGTGCAGCATTATCTATAGAGCAGGGAACAGGATCAAAAAAAATATTATGGAAAGGCATAATGAGAAAAGGATCATGGTCTTGGACGCCAGGGAATATTATTTATGTTTCCACAGTTGATGGAGCATTGACTAGTACAGCACCGATTAATGCGGGTGCGTGGGTACAGCCTATAGGAGTAGCGATAGCCTCGGATACAATAAGATTTGATACAGGATTTAATCCAGGGGTAATAAATTCTTAGGGAGGAGTATAAACCATGGCTAAATTTGTAAGCGGTGATTTGAGGCTGAAGGACGACCAAAAGGCTACGTTTGGTACTGACTTAGACTGTTCTATGTTCTGGGACGGATCAGATGATCAGTTGAGAGTAACTTGTACTGTTAGTGGCGTTGATCCTATAGAGCCCTATCACTTAACAACAAAATGGTATGTTGACACCGTATTTTCTGGAGTCGACGAGCATAATGAATTATTAAATATTCAAGGTGGTACTACAGATCAGTACTACCACATGACTCAGGCACAACACGGTTTATTAACCGACGTTAGCGGCGTGTTGGATGCAAGTAGTCAACATATTCATGACGATAGATATTTTACTGAAAGTGAAATTACTACAATTAGTGGCGACATAGTGAGCCAGATCATTACAGATCATGGAGCTTTGACCGGATTAAATGATGATGACCATCTACAATATGTGCCTAGGACGGGTGTTAGAGGATTCACCGGTACCGTATCTGGTGTTGATCCTACGCAGTCCTATCATCTTACTACTAAATGGTATGTAGACCAAGCCGTACAGCAATCTCTGTATGGATTGGATTGGCAGAACAGTGTTATAAGTCAGAATGTTGCTTTTGGTGACGCCGTGGCTTCTGGTACTAATAGATATATCGCACCAACCACTTCGGGTGACTGGATTGCTGAATATATCTATGAGTGGACTGGTACTTCATGGTCTGGTATAGAACCTAACGAAGGGTTTGCTACATGGGTAGAAGATGAAGACATTGTATATTTTTATGATGATGCTTATCCAACTGGTGATTGGATAAAAATTAGTAGTATGACCCCGCATAATGATTTGAGTGGTTTACAAGGCGGGACGACTAATGAATACTATCATTTGACATCAGACCAATATACTAGCGTTACCAATAATGGTGGTGTTGAAGATGCAAGTGATCAGCATACGCATGATGATAGATATTATACAGAGACCGAAGTTGATACTATTAGTGGATCTTTGCAGATTCAAATAGACAACAAAGACAACTATCAATATTGGACATTTTCAATAGATGGCACATCTTACGATAATATTACTTCCACCGATACTTTGGATTTTGTAGCTGGTGCTGGAATGTCAATCACAAGGACAGGTGATGATGAAATTACTTTTGTTGCAACTTCATCTGGTATAGATCATGGTGGTTTGAGTGGTTTAGGGGATGATGATCATTTACAGTATGTTCGAGCTGATGGTGGTGTAGGAGATTCACGTGGATTTACTTCTACTGTAAGTGGTGTGTACCCTACACAGTCATACCATCTAACTACTAAGCAATACGTGGACGATGTTACTGCATCTGGTGGAGTAGATAGGCATGGGAGACTTGCTATAAGTAATGGCAGTAGTCAATTAACTGTAACTTTTGCTGATCTTGGGCATGTTAATTATACTGTAAATGCTACTATGGAAAATGACAATGATTCTCCAGCTTCTATTTATGCATTTATTATAACAGGAAGAACTTCGAACAGCTTCACTGTAGACTTTTCAGGTGAAATGGATTCTGCTAATTACTATCTGAATTGGATGGTTATAGAGGACGCTGTTTAAAAAATAATATTCAAACCTTGGCTGCTCGGGTTTAAAAGCTCGAGCAGCGTTCCAAATTGGATGGAGGTACAGGTTTAATGGTTAAGATTAGGACATACGATATTTTTATAACTGATAATGATAAACTTATATTCGGCGACGACTTTGACAGCGAGTTGTTTTGGGACAACCCTGATCAAGAACTTCGTTTGACCACTACTATTAGCGGAGTGGATCCTACACAATCCTACCATTTAACTACCAAATATTATGTAGATCAGGGAGATATAGATAATTTTCTTGAGTTAACAGATACACCTGTTACTTATAGTGGATACGCGGATTATATAGTGACTGTAAATCCTACAGAAACTGGTTTGATATTTGATGATATAAGTAATGCGCTGAGTGGTACTATATCTCATAGTAGTTTATTGGATTTAGATGCTGATGATCATTTGCAGTACGTACCAAGGGATGGATCTAGAGGATTTACATCAACTGTAAGTGGTGTATATCCAACAGAAGACTACCATTTGACTACTAAAGAGTATGTTGACTTTTCAGTAGCTACATTGTCTGGTCTTTTTGGGGGGTATAATAAATATGCACAGTCCGTAGCAGAGTCCTCAACAAACAGCACTGCATACATAGAAAAAGTTAATTTAACGACGGTTGATGTGCCTGAAGGGGTATATAGAATAGGATGGACTTGGGAATGGAGACATAGTAAATCTAATACTAATTTTTTAGCTAGAGTTCAAATAGATGACACTACAAATGTCTATGTATTTTCAAGTAGTCCTATTGTAGATGTTAACACTTGGCGTTTAGTTACGGGATTTAGTCATCAGACCCTTACTTCAGGTGTTCATACTATAGATATAGATTATGCTTCATCTAGCGCGGGTTCCACATCTTATATTAGAAATGTCGAAATAGAATTTTGGAGGGCTGAATAATGTCAGTAGATTATCAATATACTAAAAGTCCTGTGGATCCAGATTCTCTCAGACTGGAAATATTAGACGAGAGCAATATAACTACAGAATTTGAGTACTCTATGTTTACTGCGCCGGATGATTTGACTTTACGGTTTGTTAGCACACTATCTCCTACAGAGGAATTATATTTGGATGCCGTTGTTTCTGGCCATGCTGGTATAACAGAATATGTGCCTTCTACATGGGTGATGGTTTCTACTGGTGACGGTACTGGTTACTTTTATCCCATAGATGTTTCTCTGTCTGGAGTAAGCCTTAGTCAGTATATACAGGATTCATTATATTTTACTAATTTATACGACGTGCCAAACACTTATAGTGGATCACAGTATTTATATCCAAGAGTAAATTCTACTGTATCTGGGTTAGAATTTGCGCCTGCTGACGCTCTCTATTTAAATGGGATTGTGGTAGATAATTCAAGTTTGGCTGATGGATATATATTAAGATATAACGAGGATGCTGATGATTTACAGTATGAAAGCATAAGAAATATTATACGAGAAGAATATGGTGTATTCGGTGAAAATGCTACTCATACAGAATCAGAAGAAGAATCTTCTACAACTAGTGATCTATGGCAAGAAAAACTTAGTTGTACTATTTCAGGATTAGAATACGGATCATATAGAATAGGTTGGAGATACCAATGGCAGATAGACAACAGTAATTTCAAATTTAGAGCGCGATTACAATTAAATGATGATTTTGAAGCTATGTATCACGAAGAAAGACCGGCTAATGCAGGATCTTGGTCTGGAGAATCAGGTTTTTACTATGTGACTACTTCAGGTACTTTAAAAATGGATTTAGACTTTGCTTCGGAAACCACTGGTAAAACAGCCTCTATCAGGAGGGCGCGTTTAGAATTTTGGGGGGTAAGTTAATGAATGTGAAATATGATTTTAATTTAAGCAAGTTTCCAAATAGTACAGTAAATGGCGGCATTCTTCATAAAGAGGTTGAAAATACTTCTATATCTGGATTTTTGTATATAAATGTTGATCCAAACGGCGCCGAAGTATGGTTTGATAATACTCTATCTGCTGAAGATGAAATTACTCTTAGTGGAGTTATATCTTCTCACGGTGGAGAGGCGCTTCTTTCTTTAGCAGAAGTAATAGCGGATGAGCCTATCGGCAAGTCGAAGGCTGTTTATATATATACTGCAAATAGAGTAAGATTAGCAAAAGCGGATTCAGAAGATACTTTACCTCCTATGGGGTTTACTATAGATACAGTTTCTAGTGGAGAAACAATATTTATACAGACTAATGATATTTTAGGTGGTTTTTCGGGATTAATTCCTGGTGCAGAGTATTATTTAAGTCAAACCGTTGCCGGCGAAATAACAACTCAAAAACCACAAACTGGAGCAGTAGTTAGAGTTGGCACAGCTAAAAACAGCACAGAAATGGATATACATCTGATGAGATTGGAAGAAGAAATTCAAAGTGATTATGCCGTCTCTGATGGAGAATCATCAACTACATCAACATCATGGCAAGAAAAAACTAATTTGCAGACCTCTAATATTCCAGCTGGAACTTATGAAATTAGTTGGTTTTTTGAGTGGTCTTTTTCAAGGACAACGCCTCCCGGTGCTAAGTTCGGTGTGCATGTAAATTGGGGTGCTATCACAGTATCTGAAATAGATATCACACCTACTCAATCATACGGAGACGGAGGTTTTTATGCTTCAAGTGGTTTTGGTTATGTAGATTTAGATAGTGGAAGTCATAAGATTGCTATAAATTATAGAGCTGGTGGAGATTCATCTACTGCATATATTAGAAGAGCGAGAATAAAAATATTAAGGATACCTGATTAAAATGTCTGTAAAATACACCTATTCAATTCAAAATGATTTTACTAATTCTCAAATTAATCCTACTAGGTTAACAAGAGAAATTGAAGGTAGTAGTATATCTGGAACTCTGGAATATATTAATACAAATTCCGACGTTTGTGATCTCTATTTTGAATCCAGCTTGAGTGGCGCGGACGAATCAACTCTTAGTGGTTGTATAACCACACACTCTGGTATTTTCAGTGAAATAGTGGCTGGAGAAAATATTGGATCCTTAAAGGCTGTTTATATGAGTGGCACGGGAGAGGTAAAACTAGCAAAAGCTGATACAGAAGACACAGCATCTTGTATAGGCCTGACACCTGAATCGGCCTCAATCGGTGAAGGGATTTCAGTGTATTATTCAGGGCTTATAAGGGGATTTTCTGGACTAACTCCGGGAGCGAAATATTATCTAAGTCAAACTAATGCTGGTGAGATAACAACCCAAAAACCGGATGACGGAATTATAGTTAGGGTTGGAATAGCTATGAATTCTAAAGAACTAAATATTCATATTCTAAGATTAACATTGTTAGAGTGGAAACAGTCTGTACGGGATATTAGCTTTGCTTTTGGTGATGTTATAACGAAAGGTACAACATGGAGAAGTATAAGGCGCTTTACATTTAAAGGGTCTGATGATCTTGGAATTCCGACTGGTTGTAAATCTGTTGCTTATATGGGTGTGTCGGGTCAAACAGGGTCTTTACAAGTATATGATACCACAAATAATAATGTGATAGCTAGTATAAATAATATTACTAGCACTGATCCGTATGACTATGAAGCACCGTGCTATAATATTCCAACAGATAAAGCTATTTTTGAGATTAGAGCGCAGACAGACCCACCTAGTGCTAATATGTATATTGACTCATTTTTATTAGAGTTCGTATAATAAAGTAATATTCACTGTAATTTATAGTAAGGAGAAACGAGATGGTCGATGTATATAAATATAGATTATATTGTATGACGGAGGACAAATATGTGGATACGTGGGATGAATCCACTCCAACCGCATGTCCAAATAATAACACACATACTATTATTTCGGGATCAATTTCCATTATAGATGTTCAGATAGATGATGGTCCTAGAATGGTAGACGATGGCCGGCCTATTGTTAGAGCTGATACCAGACCATTAGGTACTCAAACATATTTTACCATGAGAGGAGACGATCTTGATAATGGTACTTTTGGAGATGGTCAAGACTTTAGATGGGATTTTTCTAATGATGATAATCCATATGACCCGAGTTTAGTTGAGAATGGACCAACTATAGCTAGTGGATTTAAGGCTAAGAGGATAGATTTATCTTTTACAGATCCTGTTTATTTGAAGGATGGTGATATGTACTTTTTTGATGCGCCTTGGGGAGCTTATGGTAATATGTACATCACTGTTCCATCCGGTAATTATTATCCAAATCCTAATGGTACTATACCTGCTTATATACTAGGACTGTCTGGTGACGATATGTATTCTTATGCTACTAAAGATGTGTTCTATGCTTGTTATGTAAATAGCCATTTTATGTATGGTGATTGTCCTATGGGTAATGAACTGAATGCCGAGGGGTCACAAACCGACCCAGTTCCATCGGGATGGTATTTAACCGCATTATTATTTGCTCCAGAAGATAACACGACTTTTAAGGGATTTTCGTTGTTTGAGATGTATAGGCAGACATTAGGACCTTTGCCAGGGGAATAGGGAGAAAGATAATACAGATGTGGATAACTACATATTTTCATATAGCTGGTGCACCTGCTGAGGGACTATCTCCTATTGTTAGGATAAGAGATGTAGAGTCTGCGGGCACCGTTGTAGAAACTGGTACCATGGACGATCTTGGAGACGGCATTTATACATATGAGTTTACCGGATATGATATAACTACTGAATATGCTATATTGTGCGATGCAGTGACTCTTCCTAATAATTATAGGTATAAACATTTGTCTAGTGGAGAATACGGCGACGTTATAGGTACTGTAAATATTTTAAGCGATAATATTGATATACGGACTTTATTGATAAGAAAAATACTGACTAATAAATTGGAATTATTTGACGGGGGAATTGATAATTGGATACTGTACGATGACGATTCTTCTACTGTTTTGACCACGTGGGATGTAACTGATAAAGATGATACTGATATAGAACAGGATGCTCTTACAGATGCTAAAAGATCTAAGGGGGTTTAAATGAGATTTATAGATATTAGCGGTAAAAAGTTTAATAGGTGGACTGTTCTTGAATATGCTGGATTTACCGATGGTCTGGATAAACGAAGATCTTGGAAATGTAGATGTGAGTGCGGCACAATTAGAGTAGTCGCTGGCACTAGTTTAAAACTAGGCAAAAGCAAAAGCTGTGGCTGTTTAGGCAGAGAAATATCTAGCAAAAACACTAATAATAGGATAGATATGTGTGGAAAAAGATTTGGTAGGTTGTTGGTTCTAAAATTTGCTGGCCATGATAAATATAAGTCTGCTTTATGGGAAGTTAAATGCGATTGTGGTAATATAAAAATTTTAAATGGTAATTATTTGAGAAGAGGTCATACTACTAGTTGTGGATGTTATAATTTGGAACGATCTATAGAAGCTAATACAGGTAAGAATAATCACCAATGGAAAGGTGGCATTTCTTTGTCAGATCGCAAATCCGTTAAATATACTAAATGGCGTAGAAAAGTTATTAAAAGAGATAAATATAAATGCCAAATGTGTAATAGAACCTTATATAAATCTTTACATGCTCATCATATTTTTCCCTTCGGAGATTATGAAAAACTTAGATTCAAAGTTTAGAATGGTATATCTCTTTGTAAAAAATGCCATGAAAGTATAAAAAATAGAGAACACTGCTTTATAGATAAATTTATAGCTATAACAAATGGTTATAAATATCGGGAGGGAATAACATTGGGGTAAGTACATGGGGTTGGGGAAGTGCGTGTGGTGGAATAATAACCTCGTGGGGCTGGGGCCAGTGCCCATGTGAAGACTTTATACCTTCGGCTTCTGTACAGGATATTTGCGGTACTCCTGTGAGAACGTGCGTAGAAGTTAGGAATAGGCCATCTGATCTCGCATCTAGAGCCAGACCCTCTGAATTTGCGTCTAGAGCTAGACCGGCTGTTATACCTTCGCGCAGTAATATATGTGATGACTAAGAGGTAATGTATGCCACGTAGAAAAAAAGTATGGAGTAAAACTAAGACGAACTTTAAGCGTACATGGGATCGTGTTGTTGATGGACTAGGGCGTCGAGTAACTATATATATGCCGTATAGAAAAAGCGAGTGCCCGGCGTGTTATTATGATAAAGTTAACAGATCTAGCTCGGGAGTAAGTAAGTTAAGTCCCGGTGATCCTAATTATTTTACTGTTGGTAAATGCCCCGTGTGTCATGGTAGAGGTTTTTTAATAACGGAAAGAAAGAGATGTATAGATGCCATTGTTATATGGGATCCAGTTGGTAGTGGTCGAATGAATTATATTACGCATGGTGAACCAGGATGGGAAGGTGCTACTAAGGTAGAATTAAAGACAGATCCATGCCATTTAGATTTAATAAAACAATGTGAATATGCTTTAATAGATGGAATTAGATGTAAATTATCTAATCCACCTATATTGCGTGGTATAGGAGAAAAACATTTATTAGTCGCTCGGTTTTTTACTACTGACAAGCCCAAGAGAAATAGCGGTGAATATTTATAATTATCTAACTACTTTATATTAGAGGGGATATTAGTGAGTCCTTATAGACTTCATAGAAATAGTTTGGTACGTTTTCTTAGAGAAATTATAAAGGAAGAAGTAGATAATGTAGCAGATACATTAATGGATAGATTCGATAAGGAGATAGTACCGTTTGAGGACGAAGAAGATCCGGCCAGACCCTCAGTATTAGAGAAGGGTTTGAGCGGGTTTTGAAGGATACAATTAGAGATAATATATCAATAACTTCTACTTCAGCTGGGAACAGAGGATTATCTGTTTCGGTTGATATAGGGGTAGGTGATGAATCTAAGTTGGGATTCGGTGAAAGATTAGATGAAGAAACAACTGATGGATTAAGAATTATAGGAACCATACTTCAGGGCATTGTAGGTAGATATGTATTAGTTACAAGTGAGATGACTGGTGGACATGAAGGCAGATTTGGTAAGGCATTTTTACTATCCGAAGATCTATATAGAAAAGAAGCTATATATAAAGGATGGGATCCAAATAGACCTATTTGGTCGTTTTCTAATTTTCCAGGGGTACAGGATTTTTTCAGCGACATAAATTTCAAAGATATAGCGGCTAGAATAGCAAAAAAACTGGCGGAGGCAGTTAAAAAATAATGAAAAAATTTCGTAAGGAGGATTTAAGTTTACATCATTATCTCCGCTATAATGTTCTTGATGAATATATAGAGACTGATACTAATGTATCTCTTACATATTTGCCCGATATTTCTAGTGCTGGATCCCAAGTTTATGAAGCAGAATCAAATAGACTTCCACCACCTATTAGTCTAGGACGTGGTTGGGTTTATATAGATGCATATGGAGATGTTACGGAACAACAGAATGCAGTTACTGTTTATAACTCAGTGGGTTCAGTTATAAGTGGTACTGAATATATGATAGATTATATAGATGGTCGGGTTATTACGGATGGTTCGGTTACTCCATCGGTGGTAACTTATAAATATTTTTGTGTATCTTTAGTAAATGAATGGCAAGATGTAGAAGCAGCAGATGTACCTGTTGTTGTAGTAGATTTAAACACATTTGAAAAAGAGGGATTTCAACTCGGCGGGGGAAAAAGAGTCCCTAGAAAAGGTTATTTACATATATTTGCCACTAATCAGGCTGAACGAGATGATTTAATGGAATTATTGTACGATGGGATAAATGAAAAATGCGTCCCTAACCAAAACTGGACTAAGGGATCTATGATAGATTGGAATGGAACTTGGAATGATGATTATATTTATGAATTAGTTCAATATGAGAGCGGTCTGCATATTGAGAACGTAAGAGCAAGACACATAACACCACCATTTACTAGTGGAATACCTAGAACTGATAGTACAATGTTTAGTGATTTACATAGATATAGAGCTAGAATTGATTTTGAAATGTTTTATTGGAAAAATAATTAAAGGATTGTGAATTAATATGGGAAAAAAATATACTATAGGATATATAGAGGAAAATTTTAATAAAGAAGGTTATAAATTATTAACTAGTGAATACAATGGGTGCAAACAAAAGCTAGATTTTATATGTCCTAATGGCCATAGACATAATATAAGTTTTGATAAATGGTTAAAAGGCCAAAGATGTTATTACTGTAATGGTAATGTGAGATTGAGTAACACAGAAGTAAAAAGAGAATTTGAAGAAAATGGATATATATTATTATCTCAATATAAAAACAGCGGCACTAAATTGAAATATAAATGCCCTCAAGGCCATATAGGTGAGATGAAGTGGGATCATTTTAGGGACGGTCATAGATGTCCAGAATGTTCGGGGAATAAACCTATTAGTAGAGAAAAGATATCCGCTAGATTTAGCTCAATGGGTTATAAATTTTTAGATAAGATAAATAACAACGGTATTAGACGATTGTCTTATGTTTGCGATAAAGGTCATTATGGAGAAACCACATGGTATAACTTTAACAAAGGTATAAGATGTAATGAATGCGCGGGCAAAGCAAAAAAGACGGTGGATTTTTTACGAAATGAATTTAACACAGAGGGATACGCACTTGTAACAGAAAATTATGAAAACTGTCACCAAAAATTACATTTAGTATGCCCTAATGGTCATAATTATTATGTATCATGGGATAATTGGAATAATAAAAACTCTCGTTGTACGAAATGTAGTGAATGGGGCAGATCTAATCAAGAAACTGAGTTATTCGAGTTTTTGAATGGTATATGTGACAAAATAATTAGAAATGATAGATCATTAATAAGCCCTTATGAGATTGATTTTGTAATACCTGAAAAGAATGTTGCTATAGAATATTGCGGCTTATACTGGCATTCTGAATTAGCTGGTAGAAATAGGAATTATCATATAGATAAATTAGATAAATGTCAATCCAAGGGTTATAGACTTATAACTATTTTTGAGGATGAATTTGTAAATCGTAAAGAAATTGTTTTTTCAAGGCTCAAAACTATTCTTGGTTTAAATAGTAATAAGATATTTGCTAGAGATTGTTTAGTAAAAGAGATATCTACTAATGAGGCATCCGAGTTTTGTAATAAACATCATTTACAAGGATATCACGGTTCATCAATTAAAATAGGTGCTTTTTATAAAAATAAATTAGTATCAGTAATGACTTTTTCTAAACCATCTATAGCTAAAGGTAGTAAATATAAAGAAGATTTTATTTGGGAACTGTCTAGGTTTTGTTCCATCCAAGACTATATTATAATTGGTATAGCTTCAAAGTTATTAAAATTTTTTGAAAGAAATTACAAATGGAATGAGATATTTTCATATGCAGATAGAAGATGGTCTGATGGTAATTTATATATAAAAATGGGATTTGAATATTCTAGTATTACTACTCCTAACTATTGGTATTTGAGTAAACAATCAAGAATTCATAGATTTGCTTTGCGTAAAACAAAAGAGGATCCTAAGGATCAAACAGAATGGCAAATAAGAAAATATGATGGTTGGAATAGAATATGGGATTGTGGGAATTTGAAATATAAAAAAATTAATGCCTCATATTTAAGCAACTATGTTGCTTAGGAGAAGGACAGGAGAGTTCGTTAATAGTCAATGCCTCGATCTATTAGAACTCTAGGGTATAGCTTAAATCCAACCTCGAGCTGTAACAAATATTTATAGGAGGAATAACATACTATGGCAAGAAACAGGATCATTTATGGTTCTCAATCAGTATGGTGTAATGGTGAAATCCTATATAGAGTGCAGACACTGGGCAGTACCACAACTTTTACGTCTGAGGACATATTTGAACTAGGTCATTTAGATATAGTAGACGTTGTGGACGACGTAAGATAGTTGCGTCCTTGTTGGGTAACCAACATGTAAAACTTCATGATATGCTGGAAACTCCCACTAAGTTTTTACTACTAACCGATATCGGAGTAATAATGTAAAAAATAGGGACAATCAGCAGGGGAGATTTTATAATGAGAAAAAAAATGCCTTATAGTAAGGATGAATTACAAAAGTTGTATATGGAAGAGGGATCTATAGGTAAAGTAGCATCAAAATTATCTAAACCTTATAGTACTGTTAGATATTGGTATGAAAAAAATGATATCAAAGTACAACCTTCATGCATGACTATCTACCAAGAATTAAGAGAAACCCCCATGTCACAATTTCAAAAATCTATAGTTTTGGGTTCGGTTCTTGGTGATGGGAATTTGAAATTAGCCCCCCATAGTAAAAATGCTAGACTAAGAATTGGTCATTGTAAAAAGCAAATAGGTTATTTAAAATGGAAATACGATATGCTACAACCCTTTTCTAGAAAATTTGGTTTAGATCAGCCTGCCAAAGAAAAAATTTATAAAGGGAAAAAGTTTAAGTCGACTGATTTTTACAGATTTCATACGGTAGTTCATCCAGATATTACTTATTATTATAGAAAATATTATAATAAGGGTAACAAAATAGTTCACAGAGACGTTATAGATGAACTTGATTTAATATCACTTGCTATATGGTTTGGTGATGATGGATCTTCATACAGAGATAAAAGAACTGATGCTGTTATGTGCTCATTTGCTACTAATTCATTTAGTTATAAGGAACAAGTAGTGCTAGTAAAGGCTTTAAGAAGGTTCTTTGGTGGTACCATAAAAATAGATGAGCAAGGTAATAAAGGCAGATCAGATTTACTTTTAAGAATGTATAAGACCGTTTATGTAAAAGACTTTTTGTACAATATTAAATCAATTTTACCAAAATGTATTCATTATAAAATCGCCCTCAGAGACTAGGTATGAAGCTCCTATTTTATTATAGGATGAAGGTATAGTCCGAACTTACAGGAAACTGTAAGAGGGAATGCCGAAGAGCTTCCCCGCCTAACAGGTAAAGCTGAGGTCATTATAAGTAACAGATTGACCTGCTGTCGCAGTTACACTTAACACTAACGATTGGGGCGATGTAAAAACCATGGCCGTATTAGCACAAGTTCCAGCAGCTAAACTTGCAATGGACGCTAACGCTACTAATAGTAATGCTAACTTAGCTACTGTTGACTCAAGTCTTACAGAGTTGGGTTATTACCATCATGGTGCATGTTTAGCTGACTTTGCGGTTACTTGTGGTAACTTAACTGGTGTTACTTTATGGGCTCCAGTTCAGTCAGAATGTGATCTTGGTACACTAGCTAATAATATAGACCAGACTATGGTAATGGACGAAGTCTACGTAAATAGTCTTGAATTTGGCTATACTACTGGTGCAAATGCTACTGAGAACTACGGTGCTGAGACTGACCAAAAGCTATGGTTGCTGAATGATGGTAGATTTGTTAACTACGAAGAACTAGATTATGATAGTGGTGATTTTACCACTTCTGGTACTTTAGCTTCTGGTGTTACTATAGCCACATTTAGTGATGGAAGTTTGGGATTCTTAAGAACCGATGTTGATGGCGCTAGGGCAGTTACCTATTTTGATGCAAGTGCGAACAATGGGCTTGGTGAACAAGTTAATTGGGCAGTTGTTTCTGGTACTGCTGCTGCTACTAGTACATTTGTGTATGATGAATCTACTGATACCTTGTATCTACCTACTGTTGGTATAGCTCCAGCGGCCGGCGACAAGATATTTGCTGTATACTCAGCAGACGGTTATGTAACTGCTATGGGTAATAAATATTTTGAAATTCTAGATGTTACTGAGCGCCCAGATACTATTGGCGCTTTGAGACAGGGTCAGGTAGAGATTTATATTGTATCTGATACTGACGCATCATATGAGAATGCATGGAGATTGACTGCGGTTACTATTACTTCTGACCTTACGCGTGAAGCTTTGGCTGAACTTGGTCATTTGGGTCCATATGATAGGCCGTTGACAGTTCCAATACCAATTACAGTTACCATAGACACCACTGCTGGTGACTTGGAACATTGGTCAAGATTTGCTGATAGGTATTCCGAGTTTGCTAATGATACTATGATAGATATAGATCTAGCAGATTTATTCTCATCGGAAGATCTTAAGTTAGTGGTTAAGGTATTTGCTCAGACCGACGAAGAAGCTGGTGGAACAGGTTCTAATAGAACTATTGCTGTCGGTTCAGATCTTATTGGTCAGGATTATTTTTGGTCAGATTCTGCGGCAAGTTCTGTAAAGGGAACCATTGCTGCTGGTCAAACTGAAAGAGCACTTAAGACTATCGTTGTTGAACATCTTAAGATTACGGATGAGGCTTACACATTGGATCTTGGAACAAACGCTACTCAGACATTTGGGTTTCGTTCAACCAATGATCTCTATGTTGTTAAGGGAGACCTTGATATAGATCATATTACTGGTGGTAATAAGATTAGGCGTAATGCTTAATTAGATTGAAGGCGTATGGGTGAGGGAACTATCCCTCACCTATACCTTAATTATGGGAAGGAGAAATAAGATGGTTGAAAAGGTTGATAAACATAAGGAAAAGTTAATGCGAGATGTTAACGAGGAAGTTACTATATTGTTTGAAAAAACATTAGATTATGCCGAAGTGGCTGTACCTAATGTAGAACAATACAAAAGGCTTAGATCAAAAATACTAAGAGTTGGTAATAATTGTATACGCAATATTAATAAAATTATAGCTGCTCGTTATTTAGTAAAATTTGATCCGCCAACTGAAACTATTATTGAAACCAAATTAGGTAATACGGCAAAGGACTAATATAGGAGGATGTAAAATGGAAGAAAAAGAAAAGGCTATTGTAGAGAACAGAAGGAAATTTGAGGACCCCACTACATCAAAGACTTATTATATTGCTACACCAACAGCTGAAGATGTAAGGGGTGCAGATTGGCAATATAGCAAGATGTATACAAAATCTCTTAAAGAAGGTATTGTAACATCTGCTGAAATGGTGGACGTACTTAAATTACGCGGAGTTATAGGACCTGAATTTGAAAGACGTCAGAAGGAATTAACCGATGAGCTAGCTAAGAAAGTTGAAGAATTGAGATCATCAATAGACATGGATGATAAGCAGAGGCTGGCATTAGAAGTTAGTTCTTTAAGGCAGGAGTTATATGAGTGGAATTATAGGCTTAATGGTCCAATGTCTAATACATGTGAGCAGATAGCCGATGATTCTAGGTTGGAATATTTAACATCAAGAATGGTTCAACGAGATGATGGTGAAAGACTGTGGGAAGAGTACTCTGATTTTTTGAAGGAAAGTAACCAAGCTTTATCTATGAGAGCTAGGTTTGAAGTTATGCTCTATTTACAGGGACTAGATTCTGATTTTCTTGAGAAAACTCCTGAGGCTACAGCTATTAGAGAGATAGAACAGGATATACAAAATAAAGCTAGTGAAGCATTGGCTAAATTAGAAGCATCTGTGGCCGAGGACTCAGAGGAAGAGGAATCTGATACTACCGAAGAAAAAAAATCCAGATCTAAAAGAAAAAGTAGAACAAGAAAAACTACAAGTAAAAAATCGGAGTAATTATGACATTACCGATTGGAGAACTAGAAAAATACATAGAGCAAATTTGTACTGGAATTAAAATAGTTGATATTGATAATTATACCATATTATTCAAGCCGGCTACAAATTTTGTTCTTATGAAAGCTAGACGCCTTTATGATATGGAGTATAAAAGATCTATAGATGAAGGATTGTTACCTATAGACGAAATGAAAACTATACTTGAAGAGCGTAATTTTATAAGGGCTGAGGATAGAAATAAATTATCTAAACTTCAATCACAATTAGAAGCTCAAAAAATATTGCTGGCAAAAACACTAAAAGTTAAAGCTAATCAAGACCGTATAAAAGATGTAATACATAAACTGGAAGAAGAGATAAGTCAAATAGAATCAGTGGAAAGGTCCAAGTTTTCTATGACCGCAGAGACTAGAGCTGAGGAATCTAAGTTATTATATCTTTGTTATAAGTGCACGTATGATATAGATACAGATAAGTTATATTGGCCTACTTATAAGGATTTTTCCAACGAGTCTAGATTGACATTCAGACAAAAAGTTTTGTCAGAATTTATATTATTTTACAGTGGTATACCAACTACTAAGATAAGAGCTATAGCTAGAAGTAATTTGTGGAGAATACGATATTTGACAAGTCTGAAGACGTCGGAACCTCTGTTTGGGGTTCCGACATCTGAGTATACCAACGATATGTTAAATCTTGCATATTGGTCTCACTATTATCAGAATATTTATGAGATGATGCCCGATGACCAGCCATCGGATTTGATTATAGATGATGATGAGGCGTTAGATGCGTATATGCAAGATTATTATGAGGAAAAAAATAGAGAGGCTGCTGGAAGGAGAGATACACGAAAGAGGAGAGGTAAGCTACAAGCATTTAATTCTCAAGAAGTTATTGTTACTAGATCCAATGAATTATACGAAGATATTACTTATGATACACCTAGAGAATCACAAGCTATAAAGGACAGGAATTTAATAAGAAAAAAGAGTAGAGTTACAAAAGGTAATAGAGTTGGAACTATACCTGATAAACTACCTACCAAATAAGGCAAGGAAAGGTCGAAAAGAATGAATAATTATATTATAACATTGGCATATATTTTATAGGAGGACTGACCTTTGCCTGCCCCTACCGAAACATTTCGCATTGAAATACTGGAAGATATTAAAAAGTCAGCTACTGACCAAGAAACCAAGCAGCTCGCTGCTAATATGGTTAAATTGACCCGCGCTGTTGAAAGGCTTGAAAAGTCACTGGTTAGAACTGCGCCCACTCATCGTGCTGGAGATCCTTCCTTTGAACAAATAAGACGTGATATAAAAAAGATCGAACTGCGGGAAGATGCTGTTAAGAAATTAGAAATAGCAGTTAAGCAGTTGGAAAGACGTATGGGTGAACTGCCTAATACTATTAGGACAGTTGTAGGTGGTAGTAGGGGTGTACTTAGACGAGAAGAAGAGAGGCGCGTTGCTGGAAGGCCTGTGGGAGGACTACCTGAGAACAGAGAATTAGTAAGGCAGTTAAAATCATTAGCGGATGCTCTTAATAGAGTCGAAAAGTCAGCAACTTTTGCAGGCGGCAGAGAACAAACTAGGAAAGATATAGAAGCTATAGCTAAATCTCTAACGGCTAGAGATAAATCTGCCTCAGAATTAAGCAAAGCTATTGATAATTTAAGTAAGAAAATAGAGGTTGTTGCTCCTACTAAGAATGTACCAGCTCCTACTTTAAGGGAACTAAGTGATGTAAAGCTATTAGGACGGGATTTAAAAGAAATAGGTGCTGATTTCAAGAATATAAAAAATCAGTTAAAAGATAAAATAGTAGTATCATTTGATATAGAGACTTCTGAAATTAAGAAAGATCCTCAGGGAAAGAAAATAGTTGATGCTATAACTCAAATAGCGTATCAAAAAGGCACACTAGAACAAATATTAAAAGGACAGGCTGAAGTAAAACAAATACTTATTAAGCCCCCTAAGGGAACCAGGACTGAGGAATCTTTCAAAAAATTAATAGGCAAAGCTGCAGAAGTTAATAAAGCTGAATTAAAAACTTTACTTGCTGAAGGTAAAGAAGCTGATGAAGCTTTGAAAGAATTTGCTAATGCACTTAAAGGCGCTTCAGCTGTTGTTGGTCAAAATATAGGCGATTTTGATATTGGAATACTTGAAGATCATTTTAAGAAGACAGGAACTAAATTAGACGCTGTAGATAGTGAGTTAGAAGGATTTGTGGACACACTTAGACTAGCTCGTAAGGCATTTCCACAGAGAGCTATTTTAGGACCACAAGCTCAAATTAAAAAACCTTTTGGATTAGAACAATTTGCTAAAGACTTTGAACTAGCAGGATCATCAGCTGAAGATTTAGGCGAAGAGATGCACGATGCTAGAGGTGACGTAAAGAAAGTAAGATTGTTGTTACGGGCTTTGGATGGTTCTACGGAAGAGATGAAAGCTGCTGAAGAATTCTTTTCTGCTAGACTTGATCGTATATCAAAAAGACTAGAGATATTAACTAAAGATTATGAAAGATTAAGTCAGAAAACACAGCAAGCCATTAGTGACCTAGATAAGTTTAGGTCGCAGTCTTCTGATGCTTCTGATGAACTAAAGAAGGTTAAGAAAGCGGCTGAGCGTACAGTTTTAGAACTAGCTGATCCAGCTAAAATTAGATCATCTATACAAGCAGCTACATTTAGGCCACAGGTAATACACCCTAGAGCTGGCGGAGGCCCTACACCAATAATTGGTGGGGAAGGTGTACCAGGCCTTGAAACTATGGCTGCTAAAGTAGGAGATCTAGCAACTTCGTTAGATAAGCTACAGAGTAATATTATTTCTTCTCTAGAGAAAGGTATGTCTAGGGGGATGGAGATTATAAGAAATGAAGCTGGAGAGGCATTTAGACTTGCTCCTGGTGGTAGAGAGTTTGAAATAAAAATAGCCAACGTGAGAGATTTGACACGATCTCTTACTCAGGAGTACGGAGAGTTTGTTAGACCAGGAACTAGTGCTTCGCAATTAGTTGAGCAATTTATTAGAGCTTTTACTAGGTCGTCATTAAGTACCGCTAGATCTCCAGAATCCATGGCTGAAGAAATTATTAAAGAACTAGCACCAATGACAGAGGAATCTGTGTCTATAATGGGCAGGGAGATACAAGAACTTTTTGGTAGGATCAGACGAGAAGAGATAGGAGTAGCCGAAGTAGCTGGTAGAGCTGATCTGGGCGAGATATTTAAAAATATTGTAGTGGAAAATAGAGCTCAGCGAAAATTAAACGAGGATTTTATAAAAAGAATAGCTATACCAGCCGTTCGTATAGGCGCTGGTGGTCTTGGGCTCGAGACAAAACTTGGTGCAGAGAAAGCTATATCAAACTTTGCGACTATAACTACTGGACTAGAAAAATTTGTGAATGAGCTAAAATCTCTTGGTGCTCCGGCTATAGAAATAGAAAAATTTGCTGCAAGGGTTGGTGAATTACCATTAGCATTTAAGCGCGCCGGTAGTTTGGCCAGGCCTGGTGGACCTGAGGAATCTAAAGCACAAAAGGTTGCTCAAGACTTAATAAACAGAATGATAGAGCTAGGTGGTAGGCAGTTAGTTGGTAGAGGTTATCAAAGAGCTATAGCATTGAGGACATTTGAACGTAGAGCGCCTGTGATAGGAAAAGAGCGAGCTACAGAAGAAGCATCTGCCATCGTCCAGAAATCTGGAGAGAGTGTCGAAACTTTATCACAACAAGCTAAAGATTTGGGAATTACTGCGCTGGATGTAGCAAAGGCTCTAGATACTATAGAATTTGAAAATATTTTTGATATTATAGATAGATTATTTCAGGCTGGCAAAGTTCCTTTTTTACAAAGAAAAGCTGGTGGCCTGGGTAGATTTGACGATCAAACTTTGAGAGATATATCCAGCATAGTCAATTCTGTTACTGGATTATTACCTCTGATAGAGCCTGGACGCCCTAGACGTAGAGCACAACAGGAATCAGTGGTTAGAGTTTTGACTAAGCCCACTACTAGAGCTAGGCCTCAAGAACAAGAAAGAAGGATATTAGAAGTAAATTTACTGTGGCGTGATTTAGCTGATCAGGCAGCTAGACTTGGGGAAAATTTAATTGAGGGTAGAAAAGATCTAGAAGGCGTTATAGGAGAAACATTGAACCTAAGTGATTCTGCTGGCGCAGCTTTTAAAGAACTTAGTGGTCATTTAGGAGAGCTTAATAAATCACTTATTAGTGTAAGCACGGGAGCTATTCGTGGATTGGCTCCTTTTGAACAGTTCACACCATTAGAAAGACAGGTATCACAATCGCAAGCTGGAATAGCTGGTGGAATAGGTAGAGCTGGTTTAAGGACGCCATCATTGTTAAGTGCCAGAGAAGAGGCTCTTATCAGATCTGGAGCAGCTGGAAGTCGTGGTACTGGTTTAGATGTATTAACCGAAATAAGAGATACAGCGGAGACGTTCGAAGATCAGATAGTTATATCCGGTAGATTGGCTAAATCATTTAATAAGATAGTAGAGCGATTAATAGCTCCAGCTAAAAGAATAGCAGAAGGTGGAGAGATAACCGAGATACAGCCTGGGATAAAACAGATAACTGGCAGAGGCAAAGGATTTTTAAAAGCTACTGAGGATTTTGAGTCTGCTTTAGAAGATGTTACTTCTGAATTTCAAAAGATATTTGGTGTTCCAAAAACTATAGAAAGCAGAGCAGATGTAGCAAAAATAGGCGACGAAATAATACGTGTTTTAAGAGAACATAGAGGTAAAGAGGTAGAAGTACAAACTGCCAAATTATCAGAGATTTTCTTGAACACATTTGGTAGAAAAATAGCAACTAGGTTTGGTACAAAGGGTGTTGCTATAACACCAGGAGTAGTACCTACAGCTACGAAAGAGGTGCAAAAGGCCTTAGAGGAAGTCAGAAAGACTATAGTAGGTGGTGCTAAGGCAAAAGTAGTTCCTGGTGCAGGTCTTGGGTATGCTAAAGTGCCTAGGACTGCTGGTGAACTATTAGCTGATATAATAGGTGAGGAAGCCCCAAAACTTTCTAAGGCTGGCGAATCCATATTTAGTGACAAAGTACTGGAATTTTTACAGGAAAGTTTGGTAAAGTCTGGTAATAAATTTGTACAGGAATTATTTACTGACGCTAGTAAAGGATTGGTTACTAAAGAGGAAGCCAAAAAGCAAAAAGCCATATTTGACGCTGCTACTAAGTTTATAGAGGAAGCTTTTAGAGTTAAATTACCAACTGGAGCAGCTGGTATAAAAGAAATACAGGACATTTTTACTGGATTATTTCCTAAGGAAAGTTTATTTGAGTTTCAACCTATAGAAGCTAGGATAAGCGCTCGTGGTGTTGCACGTCGTGGTTTACAGTCAGAGGTGCTGGAAGGTATAATTAACAACTTAATAGGAACTACTACTGATATAACAACTTTGATAGATCAAGTAGGCAAAAACGCTCTTACAGAGACCGAAGAAGGTAGGAAGCGTATAAATGAAACATTACAAGCTCTTGGATTTGAGGCTTATGAAAATATAGATGAGGTATTGAAGAAATTAAAACTAGAATCTCCTGATTTTGATCCATCTAAAATTCTGGAACTAGCAAACGTATATACTACTGTTATAGATGAATTTGGAAATAAGTTACAAAGTTTTGTATCACCAAAATTTTTACAAACAGTAGAGATTCCAGCTAAAGCACTGGGAGATCCCATAAAGGACTTAAAACTGGATTTTCAATCATTTGCTGCTTTTGCGGGAATTTTTGGAGAGAACTCCGAACTATTAAAAGAGCTTGCTAAATCTTCAACATTTGCATCTAAAGAAGCTTTTGAATTAATTAAAGCTTTTCAATTATTAGATCCAACCGTGGCTAATTTAAAAGATGCGGTATTAGCCGGATTACCTAAATTTTCTTTAGAAGAAATAAGAAAATTTTCTGGTGCAACCGGAACATTAGAAGATTTTAAAGACACCATTTTTGACATAGCTAAATTTCCTACCGCTTTTAAACTACAAATTCCAAGTATGAAGCCAGGTAAGTTAGGTTTTGAAGAATTTTTTGTACCTGGTCCTGCCGCAAGGGGTACATTCGAAGAACCACTCATTGGTGAGCGTTCACCTACTGCATTATCAAGGGCTCTTTCTAACGTAATCAGTGCAGCCAAAGACGTAGAAGAACTGGCAGCAGCTGCAGCACGTGAAGGGGTGGGCCTTAGCGAAGAGTTTCAAAATAAATTTGCTTCAACCATTCGCGGAGAGCTAACCAAGGAACTAACTGATACTATAAAAAAATTTCAGCAATATGAAACCGCTTTGACTCCTGAAAATATTAAAATTATGGAGAGAACGCTTGATAGATATATTAAGGCTTTGTCGGAAACGGAGCCGGTAGCGCCTGTATTTGCACGCCCTGGTGGAGAGACGCAAAGAGGGGCTGTAGAAGTATTTAGACAGGAGCTTGTGGGTGATCCTAGACAGTTTAGTCGCGTTCTTAGTAGAATATCAGATATATTAGTAGGTGTAAATCCTGCTTCCATTAAACGTGAATCCGAAGAACTGAGAGCAGCTTTAAAATCATTTGAAGAGAGTGGTGGTGTAATACCAGCTGAGTTTAGAACACCAGGCAGATTGGGTATATTAGAGCGCGGCTTTCAAGGTAATTTCCCAGCTATGATAGAAAGTTTTCTTGACCGATTAAAACAGGAAGCCGAAGCTAAACCACTTTTTGATATCCAACTAGAAGCTGGTAACTTAGAGGAATTTGCGGATAGTGTGGGAATTAGTCTACAAAGATCTGTAGAAGAAGCTTTAGAACTCAGAAGACAATCATTAACGAGAGCTAGGGCCTCATATGAAAAAGCTCTTGGTGAAGAAGTTATAGGCAGAAAGAAAGGCATAGAACAAGCATTTCTACGCAGAGAAGTTCCAGCTATAAACTTAAAAGCCATTAATGCCGCGGCTGATAAAACTGAGGATTTAAATAAATTAATAGATACACTATCTGGTAAAGATACTAATATACAGATAGACATACCTAATGCGAACAGTATTATTAGTAAACTTAAAGAAATACGCGATGAGCATGAAAAGTTTGTTAAGAAAGCTAAAGAAATTGGTTTGCCAGTTCTCAAAGAGGGTGAAATAGCTATACCAGAAGCTGCTGCGGCTAAAATAAAGGTGCGGACTGGTGAAGCTGGTGAAATAAAGACTACACTTAAAGATCTAATAGAGCAACAAAAACGTGTATTCGTTGAATCTGCTAGATTTCCATTTACTGGCACATTGAGTGTGCAGCCACATGTTGCTAGATTAATGGGCGAAGCTTTTGGCAAGGAAGTTGGTAGATTAGGTACCAATGTAGCTGCTGTGCCAGGCGCTCCAAGGCTAGATATAGAATCCTTAACTGGAATTTTAGATGAATTAAGTCAATTTGTTGGTATAAAGCCAGGATTTGGTGTAGACGAATCAGGTGAAAAGCGAGCCTACAGTTTACTAGAACAAAGAGAGATGGCGTGGTCTGAAGGCACGGCCGCTGGTGCAGAGCGTGCTATGGAGCTAACCAAAACCATAGAATCTTTGATATCAGTTATAAATTCTGCAACACCTAAGTTTACAAATCTTGAACAAAAACTGGATTTTGACGGTGACGCTTTAGTTATACATACTGGACAGGTAGAAAAATCAAGACAAGATATAAAGAAACATTTTGAATCATTTGGTAAAGATGTAACCTCAGTAAGAAATCTGTTTAGAACTATATTTACAGCCATAGATGAGAGAGATATTAATACCCTTGTGGAGATGGGGCAGGCGTTTAGTGAAAAATTTCCTAAAGAAAAAGGATTCGAATTTTTAACACAACCTCAGATTAGGGAGAATATAGAAAATCTTAACTTAAATGAGGTTGCTGAAGCTCTATTTTCTGGTACAAAGGGATTTGAATCTTTAGAAAAAGGAACAGATGAATATATTAAAGCATTGAATGATTTTACAAAATCTTTATTAGAGAAAGAAATATTACCAGAAGTATTTACTAAATTAGGGGTTGTAGAAACAGAAAGAGCAGGCGTAGCAGAACGCATAGGAGGTACAGTCACTGGATTATCGGGATTAGGAGCTACTGAATTAGACAGGAGTATATCTAAATTAACTCAGGAAATACTTAGACAACAATTATTTGAAAAAAGATACACAGATGCAATAACTGGTCAGTTATTTAAATTACAAACCGGGCCTATTGTTGAAGGTATAAGTCGTTTAGCTAGAATTTCTGAATTAGAAACAGGATTTGGCCGTGGAATGGCTGGCACAGGTGGTGGAGGGTTGTTACCACCATCAGCTGCGTTTTTAAAAAGATTTCCAAAGGAAAGCATAGCTTTAGGTGCTATTCCTGAGAAAGGTGAGTTCGCAGACACGGCTGCTGCTTTTGGTACTCGTATAAATGAGATTTTAAGATTCGTTATTCAGCAAGGATTTGATGTAAAACATCCTGGAGTACAATCTGCTGCAAATAAAATAATAGAAAATATTGGTAAAAAAGGTGGAATTGAATCTATTATAGAAGTATTGAATGCTGAGGAGGGCCCTCTTAAGAAATTACAGAAATTTAATGAGCAAATAGAAAATGAAGTTAGACTTAGATTAGGCAAGCATCCCACTGAAGCACTAAGAGAAGAATTAAAAAGATTTGAGCCTGAACTTACAGAAGCGGTAGTTGGTAATTTATCTAGAGAAGAAATTATAAAGCGTGTGATTAAACACGTAGATTTGGCTGCTACTTTTGAGGAATTGGGGAGACAAATACAAAGACAGGCTGTCAAGGCTTTAACTATAAAACTTACTGAAGAGGTAGAAGCTCTTCCACCAGGCGCTAAAAAAGCTAGGAAATTGGCTGATATAAGAGCTGCTGGAGGCGTAGAGAAATTTGCAGCTGAGCAAGTAGCTAGGGAAGCCGCGTCTGAGACAGGTATTAGTTTATTTTCTACTATTACTAGTACATTACAACCTATATATAGACTAAGAACTAGTATGGAAAATATAGAAACAGCTGCTAGACGTTCTAGACTTCCATTTCAAGCTCAAGAAGTATCTGTGCCTACAGGAGAAGCCGGCGAGAAGATAAAAAGAGATCTTCAAACAGCGCAAAAAGCTGCTAATGTTTTAAATAGATCGTTGATTCAAGCAGCGCAAGAACCTACTGGTGGAGTGCAAAAATTACTAGTGGTTTCTGCTTTGAAAGAACGTTTTAAAGAGTTGGAAGAGTTGGAGAAATTAGGGCGTGAAGCCAAAGCCAGTGTTGGATCATTTGAATCTACTTTTGGCGACGTAGTAAAAACTAATGAGATAGCTGTAAAAGTATGGCAAGATGCTCTGAGACAAGTTGGAGCTGGTAGATTAGGTCCTATTGGTCCTAAAGAAATAGAAGAATCTTTTAATCAGATTAGTATGGCTATAGAAATAGCTAAAGATAAGATGAAAGAGATATCTCAAATTGCAGGTCTTCCACAGATAAGTCCTGAAGAAAGAGCTTTGACTGGTCTAGAAATCAGAGAATCTAAAAGTAAAGAGATATTCGAGCAATCCAGACAATTAGTAGAAGCATTATCTGCTCAAGGAGAACCACTACCTGTTCCTGGTGATTTGGAAGCTAGTGCTCAATTACTACATGACAGACGACTAGAGCTATTAGAGTTTATAGCCACGATGTCAGAACAGTTTAGACGTGTGTCAGAAGTTATAAAAACTATACCGGCTCAGAAAGAGTCCTTAAAATTAGTATTCCCTGAATTCGGCGATATAGAAAGAAAGATTGCTGATACTGGCGACGTTGATAAAGCTCAGTCCGAATTTGTTGAAGAACAGAAGAGCAATATGCAAGTTATTCAAGAATGGTTTAACATGCAGACTCAAAAAGCTTCTGATCTGAAAGACGCGGTAAAAACAACTCAAATCCCTGAAGAATCTGTTACTACCAGACAACTTGAACAAACTACATCTGAAATATCTGACGCGATTGATAATCATATAAATCAGGCCATTTTAAATAGAAAAAGAGCCGCACTAAAACAACTAGAAAAACTTGCTGCTGGACCAGAGGCAACCATAACAGCACCTTTACATGAGATATTTAGAGCTAGTGCTATAAAAGCTGGTGGAAAGTATGGTGGTGGTACCCAGGAAGAGTCTATTTTAAGTAGTATGTTAGGTTTGGAAGATCCTAATGCCATTTTGGAGGTAACAGGTCTAAGAGGAACATCAATACATAGACAGATACAAAAGGAATTGTTACAGCAATTTCCTAAAGCCGAAATAGAAAAACCCATAGAAGATTTGGAAAATAGACTGGTTGGGCATCTGGATGTTTTATATGAAAAAGCTGGTAAAAAAGTAGTTGCTGATATAAAAACTATTTATAGCCCGAAGCAATTTGATTTCCTCAAACAAATATCTGACGAGATTCAGCATAGAGGAATTACTATACAAGAAAAACTGGATGAGTTAAAATCCAAAGAAATTACCAGTTATGTAGAGCAGAATGTAATACGCAGGCTGGAAGATTATCTAAGCCAGGTTAATGTATATTTAAAGAATGTGGAGAATTCTGTTGGAGAAATTATAGTTGTAAGTACTCACGATCCTTTCGATAGATTCACATTACCTATAGGCGAATTTGATCCAGAAAGATTTGATAAAGATCTTGAAGCTATAGAGAGTGCTAGACTTAAAGTGTTAAAGATATTAACTTCGGTAGAGCTAGGGGTAGGTTTACCAAAAGAAACATTATCTGAATTTCCTAAGATATATCAAGAACTGGCAGATAGATTAGCAAAAACTGGACCAAAAGGATTCTTAGAAACTTTACCAACAGTTCCTTTGGGAGAAGTACAGAGATCATCGGAAGAAATATTAAATAGTCTCGATGAAACACAGGAAAAATTATTTGACCAATTAAGCAAAGAGTATTTAGAATTGTTTGAAGCCCTAGGTGGACCTGGTAGAGCTGAAAAAACGTTTGGAAAATTATTTTCTGCTGGTGGGGCCGCTTTTGGTGCTGCTGGTGGGGCAGGAGGAGCCACACCACCACCTCCACCACCAGGAGGTTTTGGTGGGGGGTTTGATGATGATGAGGAATTTAAAAAGAGAATAGAAGCTATACTGGCCAAAATGAGGGAAGGCGTAGAACCTGATGTACCAGAGATAGTAGATTTAATAAAGGCGTTGGAAGATGAAATTCCTATCAGGATACTAGCTGCTCAGAATAGACGCGATGCTGCTATGGCTAAGGCATTAGAGGAATTGTCTAAGGCTATATTACAGGCTATAGAAGAATCCGGGTCTACTGTAAAATCGTTTAAGAAAATAGTAAGATTATTTGATCAAATAGATCAAGTTAAAAAACAACAACCGTCGCCGCAAGACATAAATAGACTTAGAACCCCAGAAATAGTACGCCAGAGGCCTGATGATCCGCAAAATCTATTCACAAATTTAAAAGCTCTATTTGAAACCGCTATAAGAGTCAATAAGTTAGCAGATCCAAGTGAAATAGAAAAATTTGGTCCTGAAATAGCCGAATTAATTGGTCAGGCTGCGGAGAGGGGTCCTGTTAAAGAAATAACAGATCAAATAGCCGATGCCGTTAATAAGAAAAAAGGCGGTATGGCTATAATATGGCAGTATTATAAAAAAGCTGTAGGTGATTACTTTGTAAATAGACTTAACGCTTTATCTGAAGAAATAAATGCAGAATCTGGTACTCCGAGGGGTAGAGCTGCTTTTGCAGAGTTTGAACAAGTATTAGAAAAATATCTCGCTAATATAAGAGGAACTCTTGGTAGAGCGAGTGATATTTACACACAGCGAGGTCCTACAGGTAGGAAAGATATTTTTGTTGAACCAGAGCTGGCCAGATTAACCGGTATATACAAGACTCCAGCACAATTAAGAGAACAAGCTAGAACACAATACGGACTACAACCTCAATTTGCTCCTGCATTTGACGTGTTAACCAGTGATTTAGCTGATTTGGAAAATATTAGAACGCCTCTCGAAAAGATACAGAGCGTTTTTGATATGTTGACTAAGCTAGATCCAGCTATGAAAGAAATTTTAGAAGACGCTGATTTATTTAGGCGCATAGGTGACCAAGCCGTTGAAGCGTGGGATTTTGAAACATTACAAAGAGGAGTAACTCAGTTAAGAGAAGCTCTACAAAGTTATGAAAGATTACAGATAGGCGGCTTTGGCGGCATGGGTGAAGATTTTACAGCAACAGCCAAGGCTAATGTATCTGAAACTATTAAACTGTTAAAAAGAATGGAAAGAATGTTGGTTACTGGAGGAGCCCAATCATCCCCATTAGGACTTGTAGGGGTACCGACAGAATTAGATCCGCAGACACAAGCGCTTCTACATAGAAGAAACATAGCTCAGCTACAGAAATACTTTGAGACTCCTGAAGCTGAAGGCGGACCCGAGAAAGGTGCGGCATTTACTTATAAACAACGCATAATTGATCCAGCTAGTAAACAAGTTCTATCTAATATGACGGAAGAATTTAAAAAGATAGGGGAAGCTAGTAATAGAGCTGGTGAACAGGTAAGTTTGTTTACTCAAAGAACTGAAGATCTCATAGCCTCTTTCCAAGAAAGAAAAGGATTAGGACAAGCATTTGGGCGCGTCCTTAGATGGGGTATTGCTAGTAGATCTGTTTATGGATTAGTCAGAGCACTACAAAGTATGGTTGATACCATAGTGGATGTTGAATCTGGTATAGCTGTGCTTAGACAGGTTATGAATCCTCTTACTACAGATTTCCAACAAATTACTGCATCAGCTGTTAGTTTCGCAAAAGAATTTGGTTTACCTATTAGGCAGGTTATAGATTCAATGAGAGTGTTTGCTCAGCAAGGTTTAGCTCAAGCTGAAGTTGTGGATAGAGCACGTACTTCTGCTTTAGCTGCTAATGTTACAACTCTTAGTGCAGTTGACGCTACGGAAGCTATAACCGCTGCTACTAAAGTATATAGACAAGAGGGTGAAAGTACTGTTAGATTTCTAGATTCTTGGACAGAAGTCGAAGCGAGACATGCCATTACCTCTAATGAGTTAGCCAATGCTTTGAAAAAGGCAGCCGCTGCAGCTAAAACTTCAGGAGTGGAATTCGATGAGTTGAATGCTATTGTGACTGCTATCGGTGAGACTACTAGACAGTCTGGTAAAGAGATAGGTACTTCATTGAGATTTATATTCAGGCGTATACAGGCTGAGAAGGGTCCTAAAGAATTAGCGAGTATAGGTATACCTGTTGTAGGAGCTGGTGGCGAGTTGAGAAGTACTTTTGATATATTAGGAGATTTATCTGATAAATGGAAAGATTTGACTAATGCCCAGAGACTTAATATAGCTACAGCTATAGGTGGTAGAAGGCATTATAACAGTCTAATAGTTCTAATGCAAAATTGGGATAGAGCATTGTCAGCGTTGAACAGTAGCTTGAATTCTAAAGGTGCTGCCGAAAGACGTAATTATATAGTTATGCAGACTTATGCTAAGCAGCTTCAGCAGGTTAGAGGAGCATTGGTAGATCTGCAAATTCAGTTTGGTAAATTTGCTCTACCCGTTGCAAAAGGTTTACTACAAAGTATAAAGTTCTTGTTAGAGACTTTAGCTAATATACCACCAGGTATAAAAATAGCAGCGCTGGCTTTCTCAGGATTGTTTGTTGCTATTGCTAAAGGAAAAACGTTAATTGATGATATTATAAACAGAGTAATGTCATTCGGCAGCGTCTTATCTGATTTTGGTAGTCAATTTAGCAAAGAGTTTAAGATAGGTATATTCGAAGCTTTTGGTAAAATACCTAAAGGCTTGGGAGAAATAGATACTAGAGGATTATCGACAATAACAGAGGCTGGTAAAAGTATACAAGATTTTGAATCTGTTATAGGTAAAGCTGCATACGTAGTAGCTCAGTTCGGTAGGAGTTGGAACTCTGTTATGTCAGAGATAGCTTTTACTGGAACCGCTACTTCTGAAACCTTAAGCAAAGCTTTTGGCAAACTTGGGGGTGTATTAGGTAAAACAGGTCTAGTTGTAGGAACTAAGATACCCGTGTTAGGTCAAATTATACAAGCAGCAGCCACTGGAGCTCAAGCGGGCGAGGGCGCGTTTCTTGAGTTAGGTAAATTATTTGGTATACCAGCGGAAGCTTTGGCTAAGTGGAGTAAAGAAAATACTAGCTTTGTTAAGTCCATTGCGCCTTTGGCAGGATCTATATTAGCTTTAATACCTATATCTGGAAAAGCTTCTGATTCTATAAAGAAACTGGCTTTTTCTGCTACACAATATGAAAAATCTTTGTCTCCTATAAGAAGACAACTGAGTGGCCAGTTGTCTGAAATTAACCAATTAGCTAATTCATACGATAATTTACAAAAAGCAATAGATAAGGCTAATATGGCTAGTCAGCCAGAAGCCGTGGCTGAATCTATACGTAGGGAGGAATTTGTTAGTCCGTTATTAGAAATAGCAAAAGCATCTAAGGGCGCAAAGGAATTTGGTAATAATTTATCTAAGGTTAATCTTTCTATGGTGGATAGCTTTGATCAGTTCGGTAATGCTATTATAAAACCCACTGCAAATTTGAAGGAATACTTTAGGGTATTAAAAGCCGCGAAAATACAAGAAATAGCGGAAACTGAAATATCAGCATTGGAAAAATTCTCTGAAGAACTTACTAATGCCGGGACTGTGTCAGCGAAATTTAGATCGGAACTGAAGAAATTTGTCAAAGAAATACCCGCAATAGGACCTATATTGTCCAAACAGATCCAAATTTCTCCTGCACAGGAATTAAGAGAAGCGGTGGATGCTGTTAATAAGATATTGGAAAGAGGAGCTGAATTTCCCATGACTACAGCATTCGATGAGTTATTTCAGAGATATAATAAAGATTTAGAAGAAGCAAGAGAAAGATATAGAGAATTTTTTGCAGATTTCAAAAGAATATTGTCGGAAATTAGTACTGGTGACTTATCCGTAGCTCAAGTACGTGGACTGTTAGATAGAGAAACTTTGCAGCCCGCATTCGAATTAATGACTGAATTTGAAGAGAGGTTAAAAACCTTTGCGGACGCTGGAAAACTTGATTGGGAAGATATTTTAGGAATAGAAATATTAAAGAAATTGAAACCAGAAGTAACTTTTGATTATGCTGCGCCGCTTACAAAAGATTTATTTAGGCAAGCTGGAATAATACAGAGATCTCAAAAGGCTTTTGCTGGGGATATAGTGTTATTTAGTGACGAAATAGAAAAACAATTTGATATAGCTGGTGATCAGGGTATATTAAAATATAGAGAGGGATTAGGATTTTTTGTAGAAGGTATAGATAAGGAACTAAGAACAGTTAGAGAAATCCCGTTTGATACAGTAAGCCAGTTTGTTGATTCTATTTTTCCAGCTCAGAAGATCTCCGAAGGTGTACAAGAAAATGTAGATATTCTGAGAGAGTCTTTGGTAGGTGCGGCGGCTGGTATGATAGGTATCGCTGATAAAGAATTTAGGCGTGAATTTGGATTGGGACCTAGATTTTTTGAACAAATACCGACAGAAACTTTGATACAGACCCCTGGAGGATTCGATCTAGGTGGTAGGGCATTTGGCCCTCAGCCATTTAAAGCAGAATTTGCCGGTATAGAGGGTGGATTTCAAACTATAGTTAGAGATTTCTTTGTGAAGCCGTTGGAGCAGCTCGAGCAGTTAGTAGAGGAACCAAAGAGAAGGCTAGATGCTGGAGTAGGGTTTATACAAGGCCTTGAGAATGAAATACAGAGATTTGGTACTACTATAAAAAATAACCAAGTGGTGGTTCAATATATAGCTGCTTTTGTAGACTTGAATAAATCACTAGCCGAGTCCACAAGGTTATTGAATGAAAACATAGCTGTAGAAAGAGCACGTAATGAATATCTTAAAGAAACTGCTGGTTTACTGGCAGGATTGCCAGAGTCTTTTTCCGATATAAATCTAGGCATACGTAATTTCTTTGATTTAACAAGTCAACAAAGATTACTATTGGAAGAGCAGGCTTTACCGCCTAGAGAGAGAACATTTACTAGGTTGAGAGGTAGAGTAGCCGAAGAAGATATTAGAAGGCAATCACTTGCTGGAGAATTGGAACGTATAAATAGGACAATAGTACAGATAGGCACCATACGAGAACAAGCCAGAGCAGCTGGTGCTGTGATTCCAAGGGATCAATTAATGAGCATAACCGAATCTATAGCTGCTGGAGGTACTGCACAGCAAGGGTTACAACTAGATCTACAGAAAGATATAAAATCTAACACATCAGATACAGTCACTCGTTTGGACGATATACTAGCGGCTTTGAAAGATCCTAAAGCTGAAGCTAGGGGTGTGCAGTTAGCAAAGCAGATAGGAGAAAGCATTGCGTCTGATATAGAATTACTAAGAAATCCTCGTACTATAGATAGAGTAAATAAAGCTTTGGGATTACCGGTGCTAGAAAGGGGTATAGAATCTCAATTTAATGATTTAGTGAGGTTTAGAAATCTTGCTGAGAAACGTGGCAACACACAGATTATAAAGGCTATTGATGAAACGTTGGCCGAACAGTCTAGAAATCTTATTTCTGCTGCTGGTTTAGGAAGAGCTAGAGGTATAATAGATCCAAGAGCTACTATTGGTGGTGGTATTGTAGAAATAACCAGGAATCTAGAGAACTTAGCGGCAGGCCGTCCATTAGGCCGCTCAATAGCCAGACAACGTATTCCTGAACTAGCATTTATGGGAGGCCAATTTACTGGACAGGACTTAATAAGTAGAGCTTTAGGTGGCGAAGGTCTAGTAGAATTTATACAAAGAATACAAGGTGCTGCTAAGATACCCACTGAAGAGGAATTAGGAGAAGCTCAATTAATTAGAACACTTGGTAGATCTATAGGACCTTCTATAGGAGTAGCGCTTACACCATTTTTGGGACCTGCTGGCATACTTGCGGCGCCAAGAGCTGCAGAGGCAGCAGCTGGGAGAATAGAAGGGGGAAGACTATCAGTACTAGCAGCGTCCCCTGAGTTTAAAGAATTAAATCAATTAATGAATGACCAGAATAAAACAAGTGTTACAAACTCTAAGACTTTACAGAAACTATTTGCAGCATATGGTGGATTCAATGAAATAGCAAGACAAGCTGCTAAAAGACAAGAGAGAGCCTATGATGTACAACTAAGGCAGTTAAATGAGCAGCGCAAAGGACTTGAGGTAAAATTTGAGGCTGGAGATCTAGGTACTGAAGAGTTTAGAAAACAAATGCAACAAGTAGCTTCCGAGATTACAGAAGTAGAAAAAAAGAGAGATGAAGCTGCTAAGACCGCAAGAAAAAGGGCTACTAGAGAAGCTGTTGGTGTAATAGCTTCTGCTACTACTGGATTTGCTAGAGCAGCGGGTATTAGTGAAGACGCATTAACAGCTTTAGGAACCACGGCTGCCGGATCAATAGTGGCATGGAATGCTTGGACTGCTCTGACCGGTGAAGAAATGCCCGAAGCGGTAAAAAAGGCTACTGATTCTTTAAAAGAAATGACCAAAGATATGGAAGATGTAGACTTTAATATTTTTGAAAAAGGCTTATTTGCTTTAGGAAAATATACAGGATTAGGTCTTGGAGCAGCTGGTAGGGCCGGTGCGGCTGCTAGAGGTGTAGAGAAAATGGCGGAGAATCAAGAAGATATATTAACCGCCGAAGAAAAAGATAAAATAAGGAAAGCTAAAGATTTACAAGCCACTAGTGAACAGATAAAGAAAGCTGATGAGTTATTAAAAACAATAAAGAAAGGCGATACTGAAAAGCTCAAAGGCGATGAAAAGGTTATAGATGTCAATAGAGACCAATTAACAACTTTAATAGCTATAGAAGAAAATACGAGAAAATCAGCCGCTGATACAGCAGAACAGGCAACAGAAGCTAAAAAAGAAGCTCCAGTTACATCTATTACTAAAGAACTTAGAAATAAGTTAGATGAGATAAAGCAGGAAAGACTGATAGGTGGTGGAGATACAGCTGCAAAAATAAGGGATTTTCTAGCGGCTGCTACACTAGTTACCGCGGCTGGATATGCCGGTACTAAGACACAATTATCAGCGGAACTGGGGGAAGCAGAAGATAGAGCGGAAAAAATAGGCGAAGCTTTTAATAAATTAGTATCTAGGTTTCCTAAAGAAGTAGAGGGTGCTATAGCTGATCTACAAAAACGTAGGGAGGAGACAGCAGAATCTTTGAGAAGAGCTAAATCACCTACTCAAATAAAATCCTTGTTGTTAGATTCTGAAAAAGCTTATAATGAATTTATTACTCAATTAGAATCAATGGCTTCTGGTATTGGTATGCAACTAAAGGAATCTGGCGAAGTTATAGCAAAAAGCAAAGATCAACTGTATTTGTTAGAGCTTGCTAAAGATATACAATCAGATTTTAGGAACGTTGGAAAAACTATAAGAGACTCTATTACGTCTTTGAAGGTAGATTTAGAATTTGGAACAGATTTAATAGGGGCTACCAAAGGCGTGCCTAAATTTGAAGAAATCCCTATAGGTAAGTTAGAAACGGAACTAACGCCCACAGAAAGGTTAGCAAAAGAGGGTGGAAAAGCATTCCAAGACATGATAGCTACTTTTCAAATATTGAATAGAGTGAGAGCTGAATTACTTGATGCCATAAAAAAGAATGCCGTTAATATATCTGATGCTAATGTTACTTTTTCTAATAGTATAAATGCTCACATAAAAACTATTGAAAGAGAAAAATCTAATATAGACAAAGTAAAAGGTGAGATTGATAGCTTAGATAAGACTGCTAAGGAACAAGTAAGACAGCTTAAAGATATTGGGCCTCCAAAGAAAATGGAGACAGGCTTCTTTATTAATATTTCTAAGTTTTATAAGGATTTGTATAAAAATGTATCTAATTTCTTTAAATCTAAACCAGATATAGATACAGATCAGTTGGGAAGAGATCTTATTGGTAGTTCTTTATCTAATATTAATAAAAAGACCATAGAACTTAGATCAAAAGTAGCGGAATTCAATAAAACCTTGGATATAGGTAAACTTCTAGACAAGAAAAATATTGATGAAGAAATAGCTAAACTAAAGAAATCTCTCGCTCAAACTCAGACTATAGGTAAATCTGCATTGGCTAGATATAGAGAAGTAGCACCTATTAAGCCATTATTTGGTGTATCAGAAGCTGTGAATATTCCAGAGGCTACAAGAGAATATGAATCTGTATCTGCTATTATAGTAAAGGCATCTAGAAAGATGCGTAGGTTGAGGATAGCAATAGATGACTTGGAAAAATTTAAGACTACTCCATTAGGACGAGCTATTATAGGTCTGTCTGAAAAATCTAGGTTGGCAGCAGCGCAGCTAAATCTACAAACAAATGCCCAGGAAAAGTATGTTAATGCTTTGAAGTTTGTCAATACGGAATTAGCCAGGTTAAATCAAATATTAGCTGTAGGAGTTAATCTTAAAAAACTTGCCGGTGATTTCAAGAGTTTGAAGGAAGGGTTAGAAATAGAGAATAAGTTAGCTGCGTTTACTAATGCTTTTAAAGAGGCTATGGATAAAACATTAGGAGGAGCACATCCTGAAGCTCCTGTGATTCCTTCTTTTGATTTGTTACAAGCTGGCGTACCTATGGAAAGAATATTCAATTTGACAAGGGAAGAAGCAGAAAGAGCAGCAATAGTAGGTAGAACAGGAAGAGCCCCTACTTTAGCAGAAGAACAAGAGATAGAATTTAACCGTAGATTACGAGAAAGAGCATACAAACAAGCTAAAGAAGATGAGAAGTTGAATCGCCAGCAAAGTGTTGCTACCAATTTATATAGAAGCGTTGTCGAGGCTCAGCAACGAATAGCTCAGGTAGAGGATCCAAGGCTGAGAAAAAGTATGTTAGATGAGCTAGAGGTAGTAAGACAGGAGTTGTTAAGACAAGCCGGTGAAGCTCCTGCAAGAGGTGAGGAGATAGCTCCTGGTGTATTTGAAAGGATAGGTTATCATCTAGGAACCGTAGGAGAACAAATAAAAGAAGTATTTGAAAAGTACGGTGGTGAAGCGGCGGTATCCAGCTTGCAGACGACTTTCGAACAATCCATGGAAGCTCTTAGATCAGGACTACCAGAGGCTTTTAAACTAGATCCAGTACATGAGCAGTTAGTAAATGCTAATATAACTTTAGAGCAGATAGCTAAGAATACAGCCGAACAACCTGGGTTGATTGCTTCTGTTCTAGGAAAGGTATTTGGCAGCAAAGAGGAAGTAATTAGAAAGGCGGGAAGGGGGACAACAGCTGGCGGTGGAACAACTGGAACATTTCAGATGGGAGGATTCACAGGTATGGTTGATGGTGCTGGAGGACCAAGACAAGATAATCATCCAGTTTTAGTAAGCTCTGGTGAATATGTAGTTCAGCAGCCTGCTGTCAAAAATATAGAAAAAATGTACGGATCTGGAGCCATGGAAGTGATTAACCAGGGCCAATTACCAATAGCGGGATACGGTGGTTTAATGCGCCGTAGATATCCCATGGGAGGAAAAATTCCTTATAGATTTGCTGGCGGCGGATCACCAGAACAAGCTTTTATACAACAACAGTTGGCTATGGGTGTTTCTCCTGAAGAAATAAGAGCGGAGCTTGGTGGTATTAAAACACCGCTTTTTGATCCGGGAGCATTAGTTGCTGGAAGTATAGGTGCTGGTGCTACTACATTAACAGGTCCAACTAAGGTATTAGCAGATATCATCGCAACTAAAGCTTCTAGAATAGGTACTAAGAGCGAAGATATATTTGATGTTGCAGGATCATTTTTAAAGCAACATGTGCTTAGACCAGAATTACCCCCAGTTAATATGCCTAGAGTGACTGGTATTGATGTAAATAGTGTACAAAGAAAAGTTGAAGAAATAGAGAGACAACTTGGGTATGAGCCTACTAAAAAACAACGCAGGCTGCGGGGTATAATGGCTATGCAAGAGTTATATGGACGTGGCGTATCTGGTGTTAGTATGTCAGGAGTACCATCGTTGTTTGGTGTGAGTAGTAAAGTAGCGGAATCGGAGATGGAAGTAGGAGGACGTAAGCCTACTGAATCGGAACAACTATCTCGTGATATAATGGCTTTGGAAGCATTATTTGGGAGTAGCTCCGGAGAATTTTTTGGTGGCGGAATGATAAAGCGCTATCAAGATGGTGGTAAGATGACCATAAATGATTATGTTAAATGGCAAGAAGAAAGTAGTAAATCGGTGCGGACAGAGCCTAAGTCTAGTTCTATCATGGACTTTTTTAGATCGTTATTTAAGAGAAGATCTATGCAATATATGGGAGGGTATCTACCAGAAAGCGCGAAAAAAGCCTATGGTGATAAAATACCATCATTCCAATTTGGAGGCGTAATGCCAGAGGATGGATTGGCGTTTTTGCACAAGAACGAAACAGTCTTTCCAGATAACGAAAATATAGGAGAAAAAATAGCTGATGCTATAGTAAGAAAACTAGAAGAAGTAAAAATAGATTTTAATATACCAACCACAGCTGATTTACCAGAACTTACCATTGGTAATTTGAATGATCTACAAAATATATTAAATGAAGGATTGAATAATGCAGGTACGGTAGGTGCTGCTAGAGGAAACAGCGCAATAGATAGATTTGTAGAAGCTGCGGAGGAAAGATTTACAGTACTAGAACAACAAACATTATCTAACTCCGATAATATAAAAGTGCTGGACAGAAAATCTAATGAATTAGATGATATAAAAACAGATATAGAAACATTAGAATTTAGACTGGAATCAGTGTATAGTAGAACAGACAGGATGGTTGACGTCGCAGCTGATAGATCCTATGTTGATACAGCAATTAATGAAGCTCTTGGCAGATTTGATACTGATAAACTAGCACCAATGAGGGCTGAAATAGGAAGAATTAATATTGCTATATCTCAGTTGAACAACGATCTTAATGATCAGGGAACTATTATGTATAGTAATATTAATAGGTTGGGGATAGCTTAATATGCCATTAGACACATATACGACATTTAGAGATTGGCTAGATGATTTCATAGTTAATTATGATCAGGATGATTATTTTATTCAGGCTCCTGAAGAACAGGATAGGAAGCCGGTTGCAGCATGGATAATAGAAGATGTATTTGAGCTAGCATTCAATTTAGATAATGATACAGGACTAGGTAGTTATTTACCAGGATATGATATAAAATACAGAGACGCTTATCAGATGATACAACTATCATTAGCCACTGAATTGCGGTACGGTAATTTATATGAATGTTATGCGGATGAAAATGGTCTAATAAAATATTATTTGGTTGGTGATGAACCATCGGATGCTGACGAACTATATTCTATAGAAACAAGTGAATTAAAAAAACCAGTGGAAAGAGTTATTGTTATAGGTTATGATCCTCCACCAAGGACATATATAAATACCGAAGATTCATACTATGTTGATGGTGGGTTTAATTTATTTACTTTCGCTGGAGAATATAAAGGACAAGATCCTAATATACCAATTGATACTGTGGGACCTTTATATGATAAAAGAATCCACTCATGGGGAGAAACTTTAGGCCCTGAACTATGTGCTTACTATAGAGAAGGTTATATAGAATATGAAGATCCACAATTTGATCATCAGATTGTATTAGACAAAGCATATGGCGATGGAACTGGTATATATAATAGTAAAAATTGGGAATCCGTATCTACTTATCTGTATAAGATAACGGTACCAGATAATTTTTCTCAGGCTGGTAGTAGGATAGAATTTCATGATAAAACTCCTAGATTTGTAGAATTGGCAAGTATGGGAGAATTGCAACCTAGACAATGGAAAGAGCAAACTGAATATATACCAGACTTGTGTCAAGATCCTGGTGAAGCGGTGGACGATTCATTAGGTGTAGATTTACCAGAAAGTACTAGTAGAAAGTTTTTAGGTGTTAGAGATGTATATATTTATGGATATAAATTAAAATCTATAAAATTAGATTATTACAGAGATGGTAATGATAAAGTAGAGAATAGTTTTGATGGTCAAATAGTTTTAAAAGTGGACGTGGATACCACTACTTCAGAAGCATTTAAGCTTAGTAAGGGTGAAGATTATCAGATAGTACCAAAAAGTAAAGACGATATTTCCCAAGGGTATAAAATAGTATTTGTATCAAATGTACATCCTGATTACTCAGGAAATTTTGGTAATGTAGAAGTTGATTCCAAAGCTAATTTAAGAATAAGTGCGACTAGTATTTATGGTAGAAGAGAATCTGGTAATTTGTTTCATAAAAGTTTTGAGGACCATCCTTTAGAGTCTACCACTGGTTTGTTGAAGGATGGGGTTACAGAAGTGGATAGTAACGAAATATTTCAGGAAACTATATTTCCTGTTGGAGAAGGTAACGCCGGATATGTAGTTAAGAAGGTAGTCGCAGTATACGATTGGGATAATCCATGTGTTGCTTTATATGATGAGGATAATAAAGTAACTAGTGACTGGTTGAATGATGTAAGCGTTACTTTTTATCCAATTTTGAGTTATGATCCTCCAGCTCCGACAGCTATGAATGGAGAACTTTTAGATCAAACAGTTCTTATAGTGGACAGAGATTTTACTACTGTACAGGATATTGAAAATAGCGCTTATATGCTAGCTATGAACGGTCTTGAAAAAGGAGATATAAAGTTGACTCTACCATTTTTAGACGAGGATGGTGTTATAGCTGTATCAGAGGGGTTGTTTAACGTTGTGACAGAAGATCTAGAAGTTAAACAGACAACACATATATTATCGCCTAGATCTGAACCTCCTATACTAGGATCAAAGTATGGCGAGACTGGTGGGGTTATAAATTCAATAGATTATTCATATCAAGATGGTAGTCAATATCTTATAACAGTGAATACTGGTCCAAGATGGTTGGGATCATCTGGATGGGATACATCTTTATATCAAAGTAAAACCGAAAGAGTGCAGATGGAGGGCATTGTTTTAGCTGTAGCTGCAAATAATTTTACATGTACAGTAAAATTAGAACAATTAGGTGTTATTGAATGTATAAATGGTAGTAGAGATATATTAGAAGCAGGAGATAGGGTTAGACTTACAATACACAATAACCCGGTTACAACATAATGGCAACTATATCAGATAGACAAAAAATTAGAGCTAGAGTTATTTTAGGTACGGAAACTTTTGATGGGTTGATGGTACAAACACCGAATGTGGTATCTTTTAATGTTAGAAGAGCTAGAAATCAACCATCAGCTAATTTTTCCGCGAGTTTGCGAATAAAAAATACTGAACTAGACGCTATTGGTCTTGGTGTTATAATAGAAACCCGTGTGTTACCAGGAACTTGGACTAGGATATTTACAGGTGTTGTAGAAAAAGCAGTACTTAATCCCATACGAACTGATGCCTCTATGGTAATGTTGAATATCTCCGGTAGAGATGCTATGAGGATACTAGAAACTCAGAAAATTAATAGAAGAGTAAAAACATACAGGGAAGCTGGTATTCCTCCACAGAGATATGCTGTGGTTAATAGTGTAATAAAACATAATACATCCAAGATAGAAAGGTTTAAGATAAAAATAACAGATCATAGACCTAAGGCTGTTCAAGAATTACCACAGACACCTTTGGAGAATGTTCCAGAAGCATTCAGACTTAGGAAAAATATAGATAGGTCTATAGATTCTCCCACAGAAGGTGGTATAGAAACAACCAAAATACAGGAGTAATAGAGTGATATGGTTACATCTATAAGTGAACTTAACTTACATAGTGAAAACGTGGTGAGATTTACTGCAAGTGTAGGAGATTTAATTCGTCTTTGTCCTCCAGTAGTTTATCCCCCAGAGGGCAAACCCAGTGATGATTCTCCAGCAACACAATATTTGGCGGGGTTTACAATATTAAAGCCTGATTTAGGAGAGTTTGAGGGTATGTTCTCGGGAAGTAATATGTGTGTCAAGTACAGGCATAAGAAAAGCGGTAAACAGATTATACAGTTTGCTTCCATAGGTCTTGGAGACGTCAAGTTTTATGCCGTTATAGATGGAATAACCATTCATGATCATGCTAGTATACCACAAGGTGGACCAGCTTTTGCTACATATTATGTTGAGCCGCCGTCAGTTCCTGTAGAGGAGGGTGGATAAAATGGCTATACAGATACCAAATGATGGCGACTGTAGTTGTTTTATAGTTGGTAATGCGTTTCCCGAGCTAGCTGGTCTTGGTATAATATCTATAAACATAAGGATATCTACAGATATTAATGTTGTAGATGGAGTGGTTTTAACTGGAGCAACTACGGGAGATTTATCTATAAGTGCTTATGCCCCTCTCGGTACTGGAGAAGATTTGGATTGTCCTGGAAAAGCCAGTGTTAGCTATAATTGGGAGAGAAGATTAGTTTGTGAAGATCCCGGTATAATAGTGGCTCATTTTATACCTAGGGCAGGTACAAAAGCGTATGAAGAGGGAGAAACATCTTCACAGATAAGGATGACTAGGTATGCACCAACTACTAATATAGTATTAAACGCATCAGCTAGTAGTGGCCCCACAGCACCAATTATATATATGAGGCACTACGACGGATATGATTTTTATTTTGATGGTAGCCCGATAAAGATAAATCCATCTGCTGGTACTAATTATATGACGTTAACTGTATTTGAAGGTATTATTGAAGGAATACCGTCTGAGTTATATTTGCAAAATTTTACGTGGCAATATGAGCCACCAAATGTACCAACAGTTTCTTATTCTTTTATGTTTTCAATAGCTCAATAAGGAGGAAAAAGAAAGATGACTGCTCCTATAGTTGGAGATCATACACAACATTCATATAAACTTAGGTCGCAGGGGTTGCAGGCAATAGGTCCTGGTATATTTTTTATACAGTCTTTTGGTACTGACCATAGCGTGATACAGATACATACAGCTACTACTACTATATCTGAGTCCAAGGATTTTGCAGGTGCAGATCCCTTAGGACCGCTTGTATCAGCTAATTTTCAACGATTGCCGTATTTTAAAAATGGGGAAGAGGTATTTAGTGGACAGACTGTTGAAAAACCTATTCATTCGGATAACGATACTCCGCAGCATGATAAAGAGGATGATTTTCTTAACCAATTTTAAAAATATTGAAGGAGGGACAATATGATAGAGTTCATAGATTGTGGTTCTTTGTCTATTAGTTTTGATGCTACTGGAAAGGCTTCAGTGTCAATGACTGTTTTACGGGATGATAGTGAATCTATTGACTTTGACTCATATAACAACGGTACTTGGGGCGGCACACATTTTGATCTGGTAACTTTAGCAGCTTCGCAAAAACCCATTGTAGGCGGAGGTTGGTATGAGTGGAATGTTCAATTAGAAGGTGTAGGTAATTAATATGGGTTGTAATTGTGGTAAAAGTAAAAAGAAATCCGTAAAAGATCCTATGGATGTAAAAGGTGGGTATAAATATCTTAAACCACATCAAATAGTTGCTAGGCTAGAGGTTTTTAAAAGAAGGAATTGCAAAGATTGTGAAAAAAGATACAAATGCGACTATAATATGTATTTAAGCTGTAAAGGAAATGTGAAGCCAAAGCTTAAATAGGAGGTATATAATCAATGAAGTCTAGAAAGAGATCGAAAGATGTGATGGGTGGGTATAAGTATTTGCATGCCCATCAAATAAAGGCTAGGTTGGAAGTATTTAAGAAGAATAATTGTAAAGCTTGTAAAATTAAAGACAAATGTGACTATGCTATGTATTTGACATGCAAAGGTAAGAAATAAATTAGGGGGGACTAAGAATGGCTGTTATAATAGGCGGACTAACGACTGTCTCGGTGCAATTTACAGGACAGGGTATTGTTACTGATGGCATTCAATCTATCAACTGGAATGTAAATAGACAACCAAACAGATTATGGGAACTTGGTAATTTCAACCCCTTTAGAACACAAGTATCTAAAACTTTGACAGTAAGCCTCACAACATATGCTGCTAGACCAACAGCTGCATCTAGCGTGGATGGTAATCTTATACAGCCAGTAACACTTACTCCTAGTACTAGTTGTGTAGATAGCACCGCAAAAGCTCATATAATCATTAATGTAGCGGCTTGTGATACTATTGCATCTATAAGTATAGATGAAGAGGATATGTTTCTTACTAGCTATTCTTATTCTAAAGGAGATCCTGTAGGATTTGGTACTGAGAGTTGGTCATTTCAAGCATGGTTGGCTAGTGATGTTACTGGATCTGAATTTATAGATGTTGGAGCCCCCTCATTTATATTACAGGGAAGATCAGATGGTAGTGTCAGTGGTAATGTTGGTACAACTTTCGAACATATGGGTATATTAATGGAGGCAGACGGTCGGGTTACAGGGCAACAAGGAAGTGTTAGTGCCGGATTTCCAGGTATAGGTAACGCTGATGAAACAACTTTAGGACTAATTAATCGCGTTGGGGGTGGTACATTAGAAGCGCCTGGGGAAATAGGGCAATCTAGCGCCAACATTCCGCATAATCCTATTTATATTGGGTAAGGAGATAATTATGGTATTTAGAATTTCAGAAAAATTTAGATTAGAAATACATTGGAATAAGGTTATATATAAACAAGACGGTGTAGCTACTATAGAGGGATGCTATTTAACTGGACCAGTATTAAAAGAAGTATCACAGTTAAATGAAAAAGATGGTATATCTTTGGATTTTGCTAATCAATATAGATTTTTTGTGCCAAGTTATTATATTGCGAATTTGATATGGCAAGGCGTAAAACACACGTCGAATAAAATATTTTTATATAATACAGTTTTGACTAATAAATATGTAAATTCTGTGCCCAAACTTAATAATGATGATTACATAGTAGTAGATACTAAAAATCATGAGGACGAAAAACATCAGCGCAACTTAACTTATCCTTCATATTTAATAAAATATGATGGAGAAATTTATAATTTTGCGGAGTATAAATAATGCCAAGATACCCCAATAATAATTGCAGAGCTTATATAGTGAATGGTAATTTACCAGAACATAAAATTAAAGAGTGTGTATCTACTATAATAGACAGTAGTGCTTTATCTAATATACAGAATTATTTTCCGTGGGTAGGAATTGAAGATTTTCATTATTATCATTTTAAATGCCCTTATTCTACAGAAGCAAACGTGCATTATGTTAGAGGAAGTGATTTTCTAATAAATAATGTAGAGAATGAAGCAGTTAGTCATACATTAACGAGTGGGTTGATGATAAGACATTCTAGGGGAAATAAACATGGATGGATGTGCGTGGACCCTATATGTCCATATTATAATGGGACTGCCAGTGGATCTAATGCTGGTACACCATATTTTTATATTTAGGAGGAGCTTAGGCTATGGTTACAAATATTACAGTTTATGATTTGGAGAATTATCCTGACAATAACAAAACTGTAACTACTGATCATAAACAACTAGTGCCGGTTGGTTATGAAGGTGATGAGCAGTGGGTATTGTCATTTACTACAACAGCTTTTAGTGATAACACTAATAGCACGGCTATACAAGATATTTATGTGCAGGAAATAAAGGCTGGTTGGATTAAAAGTTCTGGACTAGTTGGTACTGGTGGTAAATTCGATATCACCAATTCTAATAAAGTTTTGGGCATTAAAATGGATGCTAGCAGTGGATGGTATTATATTACATTAGATACTGGTAATAATATCGGAGGCGATACTATAGCCGCTGATATGGAGGAAAAAATAAGAGCTATACCAGATTCTGCATTGTGGAATGCTAATGATGATTCACTAGCGTATTTAAATGCATCGGTAGAATACACTAATGGTCATTTTGAGATTATATCTGGGACTGTATCTTCTTTTTATACGGGAGCTAACAGATCATCCGTAAAAGTTACATCATCCGGAGCTGACACATTGTATAAGGATTTGGGATTTAATTTATCAGTGGATAGTCAGACAATAGCCGGTACAGCTATAAATGAGTCGCTTATTAATTCTAATTACACTGTAGGCGGTACTACAGTTTCAGTGTCAAATCTAGCCGATGTTCAGGCTGGTGACGCGGTTGCTATAACAGATGGCACAAATATTGATTATTTTATAACACAATCTGGTACTAGTAGCAGTAGTTTGGTTGTAACTAGTGGTGTTATAACTAATAGTTATACCAGCGGAGAAGCTAAAGTGCAGATACTTAAATTGCAAGATCCAGAACAAGAACCCGCACCTATATATGGTGATATAGATAGCATTACTAGGTGGGGCATAAAGAGCGTGGTTAATCAGGTGGACTTCAGTTCTTAAATAATATCAATAACTTAGAGGTAATTATGAATGTATTATGGAATGAAAAAGAGGTAGAATTTTTAAAAAATAATTATAGTAACATGTATTATAAAGAAATAGCTAAGATGTTAGGGAGATCTTGTAAATCTATTAGTCGTAAAGCAGAAAATTTAGGACTAATTAAAAGGGATACTAAAGTTTGGAGTGACTACGAAGTAAAATATTTAATAGAAAATTATAATATAATTCCACCTATTAAGATAGCTAAATATTTGGACAGAACTTATCAGTCTGTGACTTTAAAGGCACATATTCTAGGATTAAAAGTTGATTATAGATATTATGAACCGAATTATAATGAAGAATTTTTTGATGTATGGTCAAATGAATTAGCTTGGTTGGTAGGAATAGTTTTATCAGACGGGCATGTATCAGATCCTAATAATGGTAGACTTGTTAGAGTAAAAATGTGCGATAGGGATGTTATAGAAAAAATAAAAGAAATGACTAATCACACTGGAGAAATGGGCGTATTTACACCTACTAATCCTAAATGGTCTACTTCCTATATCGTTGAGTTTTGGGGTAATAAAGTTTGGCAATTTTTTACTGATCTTGGTATGGACAATCATAAGTCGTATAATGCTACTTTTCCAATTGTTCTATATAAGTATATTTCTCACGTTATTCGAGGCGTTTTTGACGGAGATGGGTCTATATGTTTAAGCAAAAACACTTGTTATCCTTTTGCACGTGTATGTGGCACGAAAGGTGTCACAGATTTTATAGCCGCATATATGGGATTGCATCATACATCACATCCTAACAGTGACGTGAACATTACTGTTCAGTACCCAGGCAATGACGCTGTATCGTTTTTAAAATATATATATGAGAATTCAACTAAAGGCACTCGTATGGATAGGAAGTATAATAAGTATTTAAAAATTTTGAAAAAATGGTGGGGGTAAATTAAAATCGCCGAATTTTATGTACATAACTCACTTAACCCACATAAGACAGTCAAGTTCAATATAACTCTAAGATATTTCGTTATAGTTGGTGAACGTGGCGAACATATGTGGACTTTAGAAATAGGCACAACACACCCAGATATAAACGGTAACGATATATCTCCGGCTAGGGTGCATAGGATAAGTGTAGATAATTTAGATGAGATTATAGAAAATTCAGTAGCATCTCTATGCGCTCAAATAGATTGGTCTCCACTAGTAGATGATACTACAGCGCCCTATGTATCTGAAACGATACCTGATAATGGAGATACTGAAACTAATATAGGAACCGATGTATTTATTACTATAAAGGATATGTTACCATCGGCGGGAATAGATTTATCTAATATGAAGGTATTTTTAAATAATGGTACACAAACTTTTGATATAACATCAGAGATTGATGTTGTAGGTGATCCTTATGAATATGAACTAAGATGGTCTCCACCACTAAGAGTTTATGATAGATATGAATAATCAAGGAGTATTTTTATGGGCAGTGAAAATATTAAATTAAGAAAAAGGAATTTTACAGTAGTAGATGGGTATTTCTATACTATAGACGAAGATCAAGATAATTTGTTGCAGAAAACCGATGATGGTAACACTTCATTTTCTTATCCATTAGATACGGCTTTAGGTGCCGCTGAGGATATTTATAGTTTAGAACATGACGGTGTTTATTTTTGGTCTTTAGGATATAGTAGTGCCACAGCTAGAATACTAAGAAGATGGAAAGTAGATAATTTTGTATGTAAGCTACAACAAAGCATCACTCTTAATAGCGCAAATTATCCAGGTCATAATTTTGATTCTCAGGCGTTTTCTATAGAACACTATCACGATACTTTACCTAATCCTGTTTCTAGTGGTTCATCATCTATAGGCCTTACTACATATTCTGGTCATTCATCTCTTTATGCTGGACTTACGCTTCATTTAGGACCGAATACTAATGGAGACGAAGAAGACGTAGTTATAAATACTATAACTGCTGGAGGAGCTACACTAAATAATCCTGTGCAGCATGATTATCTAGCAGCGGATGATGTGAATTATTACACAAATATATGGGTATTTAACGATTATAATGGACTTAGTTCTAATGTGGGGGCTTTATATAAATTTGATCGCACAGGAGCTTATGTGTCTAAAGAGGCTAGTGGTGCTTATTTAGATGTACAAGCAGCTACCTTCTTTAAGGTGGATTCTTTTTCCGAGTTTGGTCCTGTGGATACGTTAGCTTATGTTAAAAATAGTAACACATTGTTTATAAATGTTTTAGATGTTAGTTTACCTTTCTATGGATCTATGGTTATGGAAAATATACAAAGTGATGAAGCTACTATTTTACCCGTTTATGATTTAGCAATGTATGGTGATAATGTTTATAGATTACAGAAAGGCCCAGACGGCGGCGGCGGAGAGACGTGGTCCAATTATAGTTATGAGTTGTCATCTCTTACAGGTTTTGTAACTTCTATAGCTTTATCCGCCGATCCAGCTATTATCGCTGCAAATTTGTCTAGTACTTCTACTATAACTGCTACAGTTAGAGATCAGTTTTGGGAGCCTATAGCTAGTCGTGCAGTTACTTATAGCGTTAGTGATCCAGGAGGTGGCACTGATGCTACAATTATATCACCAAATCCAAAAAATACTAATTCGGAAGGTGTATCTAGCGCAATTTTATTGTCTGGAAATGCTGCTAGCGAAGTTACGGTTACTGCCGTTGTAGAACAGAGTTAAGGAGAATTTTAAATGGCTTATGAGAACATAAGATTTAGAAAACCAAATATGACCATAGCCAATGGATATTTTTATATGTTCGATGAGTCTAATGATATGTTAATTGAAAAGATAGATGATGGTGACACATCATTTAGTTATCCTTCAACAGCGGATATTAGTGCAAATGTTATTCAAGATAGTTTTGATATAGATGGTCCATTAAATGATGAATATTGGAATGTGAATGGTCCTGGTGTTGTAGCCAATAGTGGCAAAGTTAGATTATCTGTTCCAGGCGTAGATAGTAGATTTGATGGGATAAATAAAATAGTTATACCAGGTAATTTTGATATTCGTGTAGATTTTGATATTATAAGTGGCCCTAGTACTAATTCATGGGGATTTTTTATACGCGCTCAGTATGCTGATGGTAGTAGGATCATGCAAATTGTTAGGGCGTATAATGGCAGCGCGCATAGATACTATAGACAGTATTGGAATGGGTCTTCTTGGGTAGATTATAGTGATGTACTTACTTCAGATACGTCTGGAAAATTACGTATAACTAGATCTGGAAACACATTTAATTTTTATTATTGGAATGGAACTTCTTGGTCCAATGTAGGAGGTGGTTTAACATATGCATTAAACCATGATTTATATCCTGTTGTTGCAATAGGGAGGTGGGGCGGTCTTCCAGCAGCTACTGTTGACACAGATAATTTTTATTCATCTGTTCCTCTTGGTGATATAACTCAAACACATTATGATGGGTCTAATTTTTGGACATTATATGACAATTCTTCAGCGGGGTTTACAGCTCGTAGATGGAGAATAGAAAATAAATCTGTAGTAGATCTTAAAGATACATTTATCTATGCTAGTAATAGTTCTAATACTTATAATTCCGACGCATTTGGAGTGGAGCATTATATTACCGAGTTCGGATGCACTGTCAGTGGTGGTAATACTTCTTTATGTTTGGATGAATATTATGATACAGTTGTTTCATCAGGTATAACACTGACACTAGGCCCTAACGAAGACGGTGAGATAGAAGATGTAACTGTTAGTGATATATCTGGAACGGATGTTATTATAACTAGTGGTACGCAGTACACATATAATGTGGGAGATCAGATCAGTTTTTATAAGAGTTTATTTGTATTTAATAATTACGACGGACTTAGTAGTGCGAGAGGAACTCTGTTTAGATTCGATGCTTATACAGGGGATTACATTAGTTCTGATGCTGATGCGGACTATAAAAATGTAGACGCAGCTGTTTTCGCTAGAATACAAAATGCTATTCAAGATTATCCTGATGCACATACTCTATTGTATATTAAAGATACAAATGCAAAATTACGTAATATGTCTGATCTATTAGCTGTTGCTGAAGCATCCACTGTAAATGATGATTTCAGCGGGAATAATTTTGATCCGCCTAACACTACTAGATGGACAAATATAGTCGGTAGTTCTTTTATATGGGATAACAAGCTAAAACTAGATAGTGGTAATGACGAAACACGATCAAATTATTACTTACTCGGCGATTTCGATGTTCAAATTAGTGGTACTATTGACGCTTATAATCCTACGTTATCTGGATCATTCGGAGAGACTTATCATTACATGGACGTGTTTTTTCCTAGTCAGTCAAATGACCATGTTTCTATAGGTTATTATACTGCATCTGGGGTATCTAATCATAGTATTAAGTTCCAATATAATGGTGCTGATGAACAATCCGATGCTGTTGGTAATATTCATAATTATTTTTTAAGAATTACTAGAAGTGGTGATGACATGAATTTTTATTACAAGACTGTAGTATCTGGTGTACCCGATGTTAATTGGACTAGTTTAGGTAACTATACCATGTTTACTAATGATTGTAAAGTAGAACTTGGGGTTCAGTCGGGAGGGCCTACAGCATCTGGTATATTTTTTGATGATCTTATATATAATTCAGGGAGAATTGTTTATATTGCAGCTACTGTTCCTTATTACGGTATTGCTAATATGGATAATATAAGGGCTAATCAGATTGACATAATACCAGTATACGATGTGGCAGTGCAAAACAGGACTCTTTACAGATTACAAGATGAAGGCACTTATTATGGTGTGAACAATGATTGGGGGTCTCAATATAATTATCAAGTGACCCCGCTAAGATCTTTTTTAGATTCAATAACAGTTACTGCTTATCCAGTTATTTTACCAGCTAATGGTAGAAATATAGCAGAAGTTGATGCGGTCGTATTGGATCAATATGGTAATGGAGTAATATTTAAACCAGTGACGTGGACAGATACAGATGCACATGGATATACGACTATAAATCCAGCGTATACCGACATATTTTTTGGAACTGGAAAGGCTGTGACATATTATAGAGCTGGTTTAGTACCTCATACAGTAACCGTAGAGGGTACAGCTACCCAGTATGATTAAAGGAGTAATTAATGACTTACGAGAATGTTGAATTTGCTAAACCTAATTTCTGTATAGGACCAAAGTCCGACAATTATGCCAGTATAGATCATACATCTGGTGCGAATGGTATTTTAAGATTCAAAAATAGTACTGGAACTCTTGTAAGGTCTTACAGTCTTGATACTGGTGTATTGGAAATAAGATCTATAGAATATCCTGGTCCAAGAAATGTGTCACCAGCTTATGCAGATTTTGTAGACGATATGTTTCCCTTTTTTACTTTAGAAAGAAATAGTAGTTCTACTTGTACTATTAGAGAGTGGAGATTAGATAGTACACTTAATAATTTAAATTTGGAAAACACTATTACTAAAACGTTAGCTCATCCATATTATTATAATTGCTGGGATATGTCAGTGGAGTATTATCTGAGAGAATTTGATGGGGCTACTACTACTGGAACAGGTAGAATAAAGATTAACACATATGATAATGTGGAAATAGGCGATAGATTATTATTAGGTCCTAGCTCTGATGTTACTGATCTTAATGGTATGGAATGGGTGGAAGTAACAAGTATTTCCGGTGGATGGGTTTACATAGATAGTTTAACTTCTAGTGGTGCTATAGCTCCGATCAATGAATATCAAGATGAGGATGATATAACTTATACTAAAGCTATTTATTTGTTTAGTGACGTTGGATATAATTCTAATACGATCAAAGGATCAATTTATAAATTACATCCATACACTGGCGCAGTTTTGGGTCACCACGAAAGTGCTTTATATATGTCAAATACCCAACCTAGTAGATTTTCGGCTACTGCATGGAGTGTGGATTATGATGCTATAGGCATGGTCAGGGGTTCAAATTTACTTTATGTGAATCCAAACGATAATTATAATATATTAAAATCTCAAGCTCTAACTAATATAGACGATGATGATGTTACCCTTTTACCAGTATATGATTTGGTGTTTGATAATTCTGCAATTTATAGATTACAAAATAAAATAACTCTTAGAGATAATAATGGTAACAAAACTACTACTTCGTGGAGCACA
>Ga0180437_10000297_pt1 | contig 97943 bp, 74 predicted proteins | sample SS_ome_4_FD_132410 | JGI IMG/M metagenome (GOLD analysis project Ga0180437, IMG submission 132410) | Hypersaline lake sediment archaeal communities from the Salton Sea, California, USA - SS_3_D_1 metaG | ecosystem: Environmental > Aquatic > Non-marine Saline and Alkaline > Hypersaline >...
TATTCTTTAAGCCACGCAGTATCTCTTCCATCGTTAATAACAGAATGTCATGAAATATTACATTTAACAACATTTCTATTGAGACTACTTTGACTCTATTCTTTATCTATGCTACAAAATTTTTATCTCATTTAGGAGGGGTCTTGCTATGGTAATGCCATTTGGACCATTGATGACGGAACATCGGCTTATTGAACGTATGATTGCATTAATGGGAAAGGAGCTGGAGAGAATAAGGAAAGAAAAACGAGTAAATTATGAATTTATAGAAATAGCTGTTGATTTTATCCGAACCTATGCCGACAGGTTACATCATGGAAAAGAAGAAGATATATTATTTCGAGAACTTAAAGTTAAGAGACTTGAAGAAAACCATAGGAAAACGATGGAAGAACTGATTGAAGAACACCGCTGGGGAAGAAAGACGGTAAAAGAACTAATAGATGCAAATAAGAAGTATAAAGAAGGAGATGAGAACACCATAGAAACAATCACGAGATGCTTGCAAGATTTATTTAATTTTTATCCTCAACATATTGAAAAAGAGGATAAGCATTTTTTTATTCCAGTGATGAACTATTTTAGCCAATTAGAGCAAGAATCCATGTTAGAGGAAGAGTTAGAATTTGATAGGAATTTTATTCATGAAATATACAAAGGAAAGGTTAAAGTACTCGAGGATTAAAACTTGAGGGTGTGTCGGATTTGAGGCTGTTGCTTAACTTAGTTCTATCAGGAGTAAATCCATTTGTGTTCTCAAAAAGGTCATAATATAGCGCATTTTTTGTTTGATTCGTAGGTTTCCTAGTCCCTCTTTCCGATAAAGAGCGAGAAGCCATTTAATATTCTGTACAGAGGCTGTCATGAGTCCCTGAATCGCAACCCTCTCCAAGCCTCGATATCTCGTTTTTGATAGACCGTGCAGGATCTTTGCTTCAGCTATAGCCCATTCAGCATAGCAAGCTCGTTCTTTTATGCTCAGTTTGGCATAGGGTGATTCGAGCCAGTTGAGACTCTTTTCGACATATTCTTGGTCCTCATGACGGACTATGCTTCTGTATTTTGTATTTGGGCTGCAGACGGATTTAAGAGAACATAAACGGCATGCGCTGCCTCTCGCTCTATAGTGCCAGCGTCTGTTTCTCTTATCATAAGTGATCCTCCGCAGTTCATTTCCGGAGGGGCAGATAAAAACGTCCTTTTTCTCATCATAAGTAAAATCCCTAGGGGAAAGGATGCTTCGGTTGAAATGCCGGCTCCTTCGAGGAAAAGTCGGTACGATATCCCGCTTCCAACACATGGCGTAATTATCAGCAGTGCCGTATTGGGAGTCTGCACAGATCTCCTTGATCTCAACAGGCTGCCTGTCCAAGAGCTCTTCCAGAACTTGATCCTCTGTGATCGCTCTGGGAGTCATAACAACAGCGGTTATTACGGGTTCTTTTCGATCGATAGTGAAGTGGTGTTTATAGGCGAACATTCTTTTCCCTTTGCGAGCAACGTAAGATGCCTCTGGATCGGTGCGGCTCATATGTTCCAGGTTGAATCTACACCTTCTCCTGGAGGATTTTCGAACTGCTTTATCCGTGTTGTTGATTTCCGCAGGGGTATTATTATCATCTTTTCTCTCAGAGTTATGTTCTGATTTAGTAGGATTTTCTTGGAAGACCTTTTCAACATACTCGTTCGGACTTAATGAAGGTGATGGAGCATCTGATCGGGCCACCAGTGATTTTATCGAAGCATTGGCCTTTATCAGCGTTCCGTCTGCAAAAATCTTCTCTCCCGCCACCAAGCCTTTCTCAAGACATATACTTAAGACCTTTTGGAAAAACTCTTCAAAGACTTTTTTGCCAAACCTCCCTCTCGTCTTGGAAATTACAGAATGGTTTGGAGTTGCCTCGTCAAAGTCATAACCCAGATACCAGCGAAAGGCGAGGTTTACGGTGCATTCCTCGGCCAGCTTTCGTTCCGAGGTGATACCAAAAAGATATCCGATGAGCATCATCTTAAACAATACAATCGGATCCACGGAAGGTTATCCCGTGTGAGAATAGTACTTACGGCACAGCCCACGGATAAAGTTCATATCCAATATCTCTTCTAAAGCTCGAACCAAATGGTCCTGGGGAACCATTTTTTCCAAGCTCAGCCTATAAAAGATTCTGGGTTTGAAGTCTTTCTTTCCCATCATCTCTTCTTCTGTAATGTTGCGGCAAGGTTGATCTCTGCCAATTCCTTACCGACCTCTTTAAAAGTTTTCCAAGCACGGATGCCATTTTCAATTTCAGGTAGTCGCTTTTTCGGGATGTAGATCATTCGGGTTTTGCCGCCTTCGTTGACCGATAGATAGTAGCGTATATGCTCTTTCTCCGGATCATAGCTGCAAGCACAGTTTGGTTTTCCACATTTTCCTTTGAGCTGAACGATAGAACCGCGGATCATAGATTTTGAGTTTTTTTGAAGAGTTTTATGGAGGGAGCCTTTATCTCTGATTTGCTTATTCACATATCAGATTATAGCAGAAATACTATAAAAATATCAAGAGTTCGGCAACAGCCTCTTTCCGGACACACCCGCATTAGAACCTCTCCCAACAATTCAAGTTGAAATCAAAGGCTCGGAGAATGAGTGGTTTTCGACCAACAATCCCTGTCTTCTGTATAGAGATAATCTATCTGTCGGCAAAAGCAAAAAAGTGAAAACAGATGCCCTTTTTCAGAATAAGGAATCATTGAGAAAGGTTATCAGTTCAAAAAGAAGAATAAAATATTCTTTATATAAGATATTTATTATATTTTCCAATTCCTAACACTTCCATACGACTAAAATTATAAGGATTAAGTCTACACTGACAATGCATTCATTTATTCTCTATTTAAAAAGCAAATCAACGGGGTTGATGAAATTTTGCCTCAGGGGGCTTAATGAGCAAGAACAATATCCCTGCAAATGAACCAGAGAAAAAAATACTGATCGTTGACGATGATCCCATCACGTTGGAGATTTTAGAAAAGATCTTTATATCGGAAGGGTACTGGATTGCCAAGGCAGCTAATGGCAAAGATGCTCTCTATATTGCAGATGTTTTTCTCCCTGATGTTATTATCCTTGATGTAATGATGCCTGTCATGGACGGCGCGATAACTCTTAAAAAATTAGAGGAAAATCCAAGAACAAGAAATATTCCCGTTCTCTTCCTGACTTCCCTTATTTCCAAGACAGAGGAATTGAAAAGGTCTATTAAAAATCGATGCGTTCTTGCCAAACCAATAGACAAAGATACGCTTCTAAGAGAAATAAAAAAGAGTTTAGAAAAAACACATTAGCATTAGTGAATGTACTTGTTCAGGGTTTAATGCTTATCTGCTAAAATTGGGGAGATGACAATTGTTATCCAGAGGTATCAGTTCATGAGATTCCGATATGGTTAGAGAACCCGGACTCAGCTAATTTAGATAATAACGGTTCGATTCCGTCCTTCGCCATTCCCTCTTTTCCCCCTTTTAAAATTTTGAATATGAACCATTTACGAGAATTATCCTTTTATCATTTTGTATCATTTTGAATTTTTTCATCTTTCTGAAGATGGGTTCATCATACTAATGTGTACCTGAAGAACAAAGCGTAGATGAACCTGAAAATGTAATTTATGGCCACAATTTAATCACACGGAGATACCTGAAAATTAAGTTGACTAAGATATGTAGAAAAGATTTAATTCAGTATGCTAAAGAGAATAGTAATTCCCAAATCACTTGAGGAAGTCGCTAAAAAGGGAAAGAATGGATTTGAAAATTAAACTTCGACGCCTGCCTTTGAATACTTACGATATCATTTATATTGACGGATCACACCTCGCAATGCATGTTTTGACGGATGCTGTCCTCTGCTGGGATTTATTAAAGAATAACGGAGTTATAATTTTCGATGATTATAAATGGAATCTCGACCGCCCGGCTCAATTAAGACCAAAATCCGCTATTGACTCTTTTCTAGTTTGTTTCGGTGGATGTCTTGAAGTAATCCATCGTGGCTATCAAGTAATTATAAAGAAACAAAATCTGTGGAAGCTTCTTGCCGAACAGTAAACTTTTTGATCAGAGGGTTTAGCGTTGGGCTTCCCCTGATTTCCCAGACACCCTGATGGCACTTCGAGGTGTCTTAATCCAAATCAAGCGATTTTAAAAACGCCCGAAGCTGCGGGCCGAACTCGGGTCTTTTCAGAGCGAGAGCAATCGTGGCTTCGAGAAATCCCATTTTATCTCCGGCGTCATAGCGCTTGCCTTCAAAAAGATAGCCGTATACAGGCCGGGATTCCAAAAGAATTTTGATGGCATCAGTGATCTGAATCTCTCCCCTGTGATCGGGCGGTGTCCGACGAATGGCCCCAAATATTTCTGGATTGAAAACATACCGTCCAAGAATTCCGAGATCAGAGAAGGCCTTCTCCGGGCCAGGTTTCTCGGCCATATCTTCAATCTGGAATAGCCTGTCGGATATTTGTTTGGGTTTAATAATGCCGTATTTTTTAGTTCCCTCTTCATCGACGCGGCCAAGGACAATCACTGTCGCTCGGACCTGGGCATAAACATCGATGAGCTGTTTTGTACAAGGAGCAGGGCAGTCAAAAATGTCATCTGGAAGAAGCACGGCGAAGGGATAATTCCCCACAAAACTCTCAGCCACCAGGATGGCATGGCCTAGCCCGAGCGCTCTTTTTTGGCGAATGAAGCAAAATTCAGCCAAATCAGTAATTTTTTGGATTTCATCCAAAAATTCAAGCTTCCCCTTTTCCTCCAAGAACTGTTCAAGCTCAGGGCTGCGGTCGAAATGATCGGCCATAGAGGCCTTTCCCCTACTGGTAATCACCCCAATCTGCTCAATTCCAGACTGGGCGGCTTCTTCTATACCGTACTGGATGATGGGCTTATCCACCACAGCCAACATTTCTTTGGGTTGAGCCTTTGTGGCCGGGAGGAATCGGGTGCCAAAACCCGCGGCGGGGATGACGGCTTTTTTGATCAATTTGATTTCCCTTTCAGTCTGTTATTCGAAGGCCAATCTTCTTCAGGCATCCAGCAATTGCACGCAAGGTGAAATGCAGAATGCAAACAGGTCTGGTCGAATAGAAACGCTCACACACTCCAGACAACAGACTATAAATATAAAGGAGGGGACAGTCAACCCCTCCTCATAACCTCAATTATTAATTCTGATTACGTTTTCGGCAATTGATCGGTTTACCACCTGTATCCGAGGCACAGTTCAAGAGCGATTATATGCAATTTGTAGTCACCGGGCATGGCCTCTTCATACATGCCAATCGGGATGTTCCTCTCTTTTCCGTTCAGATATTCTATGCCGAGATCCACGGTTACGCCGTTGATGTCGTACCCGATGCCAAAGGCAAAGCAATTGAAATCCGCTATAGGGAGAAGGACATTCATGGTTCTGTCAGGGGCTGGCGAAGGATCGAAGTAATATCCTCCCCTGAGCGCCAATTTTTCAGTAGCCATGAATTCCGCACCGAACCTAAACTGCACTTTGCTATCCCACTCCAACTTCAGCTGGTTTCCTTCACTGATCTCCATCAATTGCGCCCATACAGGGTCCGTAAAAATGATCTCGATCGTCTGGAGTTTGGACCACTGGGTATACTGGGCATCGAAGGTTAAGGTGAGGCTTTTGATAGGTTTGACGGCAATTCCTCCACACAACCACATGGGCCAGGTGACATCCGCTTCGACATCTGTCGTCGCATCGATAGAGCCGACGAGTGGAGCAAGCTGCGGAATGCCTGCAACCGTTGTCTTGCCCTTGAAGGGAATCTTTGTAGGTGTTCGGAAAGTAACACCTAAGCTAAACATCTCGCTGGGTTTGATTAAAAGGCCGAAAGTCGCTCCGATTCCCCAACCGGTCATGTCGAGATCCTGCTGTCCTAAATCAAAGTAGAGGGCGGATGGGAAAGGAGGCGGAAGGTTGGTCAGTATTTCCGCAGACCCGCCGTACTGGGCCGTTTCGAAGCTTCCGTAATTTATATTCAACGTCGCCCCAAACATGACTTGATCACTCAGCTTGAAAGCAAGCACGGGTGAGAAGCTGAGGAGAAAAATCTTGCTCCGCCATTTGATGTTGGGATTCGGGGGAAACAGAGGAGGGCCGGAGATATTAGCCAGTTGGTCACCTGGCCATTCGATACCCAGACCGGATGGCGCATAGACGGCAAATCCCGCCACGAGGTTTTCACTGATCGGATGATAGTAGGAAGCCATTCCGGCCAGGAAGTGTTCGGTCACGCTTTTTGCATCCACAAGCGTGACAGGTCCAATGATGGTTGGCGCTTCCAGCTTATACGTCATTGAGGGAATGATATCCGTACCGTAAAAACCGATATATTTCTTGTCGAACTGAGCAATTCCTGCTGGATTCCAGAAAACCGCGCTAAAATCGTCAGCCAAGCCGACAAAGGCACCTCCCATGGCCACGGCTTTGGCTCCAAGCCCATTCAAGTTCAAGCCATTAGGAAACGAGAGGGGACTCAAAAAGGCAAGAAAGGCTATGATCGCGATCACTCGTCGTCCTTTGTTCATGCGGACCTCCTTCAGTTTTTCCTTTGTTTACACTATTTTAGCTCTTTTGTCAACTACAACTTGCATCCAATTTTTTGAGTAGAATGACAACAGTGGATTCTCGTTGTGCACAAGGAAAATGCCGAGATCACGATAAATTGAGGAGCAAAAAAGAGCTAGATGTAAGGTTCCTTTTTGGCTCAGGAGAATTTAAATCGTTATGATGGGCTATACTAGGAAGTGAATTTGAGTCCAGAAGAATCTGAATACAGAGAATCCGAAGCTGACCTAATTCAGTTTACGGCCTGGACCTCCTTGACTTTAGGGACCTTCTTCTTGATGAAATTAGAAATTCCGTGCGTCAGCGTCATCTGCCTCATCGGGCATCCAGCACAGGCTCCGAGAAGTCGCACCTTCACAATTCCTTCATCGGCAACTTCCACAAATTCCACATCGCCACCATCTGCCTGGAGGTGAGGCCTTATCTCCTCGATGGCCTTCTTGACTTCTTCTTCCATGACTCAAACTCCTTTATTGAAGAACGTTCTATTCAGAACATCAGACATCCTTGCCATGTCAATACCATGCCTCAGTCAAAAGGATAAAGTAATTTTTAAAAAAAGTCCAATACTCGCAATGATTTAAAGCTTTACTGAAAAATCAGATCACCCTTATTGTCAACATCAACTGTAACCGTATCTCCCTCTTTGAATTCCCCTTCTAAAATTTTGAGTGCTAAAGGGTTCTGAATCTCTTGCTGAATCGTCCTCTTCAAAGGTCGTGCACCGTAGACGGGATCATAGCCCTTTTCCGCTAAAAGCTTTTTAGTTTTATCGCTTACTTCTATGTCGATCTTCTTATTTCTCAGCCTTTTCTTGAGTTCCGCGATCTGTATGTCGAGAATCTGAAGAATGACTTCTCGCGAGAGGGCCTTGAAAATAACAATCTCATCGACTCGGTTTAAAAATTCAGGCCTGAAGTGACTTTGGAGAATGTTTTTGACCTCGGTTTCCATCTTTTCAAAATCCTGACTAAGGTCTTTAATGATATGACTCCCAAGGTTGGACGTCATGATGACAATAGTGTTTCTGAAGTCGGCGGTTCTTCCCTTTCCATCAGTCAATCGCCCATCATCCAGTATTTGCAGAAGAACATTGAAGACATCGGAATGCGCTTTCTCAATCTCATCCAGGAGTATGATCGAGTACGGTCGTCGTTTGACAGCTTCCGTGAGCTGGCCTCCTTCTTCGTATCCCACATATCCTGGAGGAGCTCCGATAAGGCGGGATACGGTGTGTTTTTCCATGTATTCGGACATATCAAGTCTGACCATTGCTCGTTCATCATCAAAGAGAAATTCAGCCAATGCGCGGGCCAACTCCGTCTTCCCTACACCGGTCGGCCCTAAAAATATGAAAGAGCCCAAGGGCCGCGTTTCATCTTGAATGCCAGCTCGCGCTCTCCTTATCGTATTGGCCACTGCGATCAAGGCATGATCCTGACCTACGACTCTCTTTCTCAAATTGTCTTCCAAGGTGATCAGTTTCTCCACTTCTCCCTCGAGCATCTTTGAAACCGGGATTCCAGTCCATTTGGAAACGATCTCGGCCACATCCTCCTCATCCACTTCCTCTTTGAGCATTTTATCCTTTTTCTGTATTTCAGACAGCTTGCCAGTCGCCTTTTCAAGCTCCTTCTGGGCTTCGATCATCCGGCTGTAACGGATCTCGGCTACTTTTTCTAGGTCGCCAGCCCTTTCGGCTTTCTGTTCTTCGATTTTCAGTGTATCAATCTGCTCTTTCAAACGATTCATTTCCTCGATTAACTTCTTCTCCTCCTGCCACCGGACCTTCAAGGCATTGCTTTTTTCTTTGAGTTCTGCCAGTTCTTTGTTCAAACCATCCAGTTTTTCCTTGACACTCTTCTCCTTTTCCTTCTTCAGAGCCTGTTTCTCGATTTCAATCTGTAGAATCCTCCGCTCCAGTTCGTCTATCTCTTCAGGCATGCTGTCTATCTCAATCCGAATGCGCGAAGCTGCTTCATCGATCAAATCGATAGCTTTATCCGGAAGATATCTATCTGTAATGTAGCGGTTGGAGAGCGTCGCCGCCGCCACAAGCGCTGAATCTTTAATATCCACACCATGATGAACCTCATACTTTTCTTTCAGACCTCTGAGGATAGATATCGTATCTTCGACAGAAGGTTCACCCACGTAAGTTTGTTGGAATCTTCGTTCGAGCGCCGCATCCTTCTCTATGTACTTTTTATATTCGTTGATCGTTGTTGCCCCTATACAACGCAGCTCTCCTCTTGCCAAGGGCGGCTTCAACATGTTAGAAGCGTCAACAGCTCCTTCAGCGGCTCCGGCGCCGATGATGGTGTGAAGCTCATCGATAAAGAGTATTATCTTTCCTTCTGACTCTATAATTTCCTTCAAGATGGCTTTGAGACGATCTTCAAATTCGCCGCGGAATTTCGTCCCGGCAATGAGAGCTCCGATATCAAGAGAAATGAGTTTTTTATCTTTCAATGAAAGTGGGACATCACCGTTGGCTATCCGCTGAGCTAGGCCTTCGACAATGGCCGTCTTGCCGACACCAGCTTCGCCGATCAGGACAGGATTATTCTTGGTGCGCCTGGATAGTATCTGGATCACTCTTCTGATCTCATCCTCACGACCGATCACTGGATCCATCTTTCCCTGTTTAGCCAGGGCGGTAAGATCCCTAGCATACCTCTCCAAGACCTGGTATTTCCCCTCTGGCTGCTGATCGGTTACCCTTTGAGTCCCTCTGATGGTCATCAGGGCTTTCAAGACCATGTCCTCATTTATGCCGTGATCCTTCAAGATTCGAGAGGCCTGGCTTGTGCCTTCTTTGAGCAAGGCAAGAAAAAGATGTTCTGTGGATACATACTCGTCCTTCAGCTTATCGGCCTCTTTCTGGGCATTGTTCATGATCTGCCGGAGAGAGGCGGATAAATAGATATCTCCGTGGCCTTCCACTTTAGGCTCCCCAGACAGTATTTTTTCCATTTCCATTCCTATATTCTGTGAGTTAACACCAACCTTATCCAGAACAGAATTGACAATGTTCTCTTCCTGATTGAGAAAAGCCCAAAGCAGATGTTCAGGCTTGAGTTCCTGGTTGCCTAGCTCCTCGGCCTTGGCCTGCGCTTCCTGAAACGCTTCCTGAGACATGACTGTGAATCGGTTCCATTTCATTATCAAAGACTCCTCAAAAGGTTTAAATTTAAAATTAACTTAGTTCGTATCAATTCAATCTGAAGAAAAATATTATAGTCAATACTGAAATTTCGGTCCAGTCGTACTCTAAGCTGGCATTTTATTTTTTCTCCTTGACAATTTAAATAAAAATGCTATGTTTCACTTAGAGACGCCCTATGGAAGAGATAGAAATCAGTAGCTGGCTGACACTAGATGCCCTGAAAAGTAAGGCAAGAATAGTGGATACGGTGGGCAATCTTCAATCTGGTCATATGCAGTCCGTTTTTTGTGTGATAGAGGAGGATTATTTAGAGTTGGGTTATGTCGACACGGCTGTGAGTTTTCTAAGAAGATACGAAGACAAAGATGAGTTTGAACTTGCTCTGGAAGCACAAAAAGAGGAAGAAGGTGAAGCGCCCTACGATGAAAACCGTCGATTCGATGATGATTTCATCGAAAGCGAGGGCAGCAGTGACACCGCAAGCGACGAAGGCCTAGAGGACTTTTAGTCATATCCATCGCCCCCCTTTATCAACGGTATCCTATGTATTTCTCTTCTGAGAAGTAAGCTTGCATTTGAGTTCATCGAGAAAGGCAAGCGCTTCAAGCGGTGTGAGTGAATTCAAATCACACTTTTCAATCTTCTCCCTAAGATCTTCCAGGGCCTCCCTCTTGCGATCCGTCTCGAATAAGAGCATCTGGGACTTATCTCTCGGCTTTGATGAACGATAGGCAATTTTCGGGAGTCCAGTTGCATCCAATTCCTTTTTTTCAAGATTAAAAAGAATCTCTTTGGCTCTCTCGATTACGGGACGAGGTATACCGGCTAGCTTGGCCACATGAATACCATAGCTTTGATCAGAAGGCCCTGAAACGATTTTTCTCAAAAAAATGATTTCGTCTCTCCATTCTTTCACTGAGACATGATAGTTTTTTATTCGATCCAAAGTGAGCGCAAGCTCTGTCAATTCATGGTAGTGGGTAGCGAAAAGAGTTTTGGCGCGTGTACCCTCCTTCTCATGAAGATACTCGGCGATCGCCCAGGCAATGCTCAATCCATCGAAAGTACTTGTGCCACGACCGATCTCATCCAAAAGGATCAGACTGTTCGAAGTTGCGTTGTTGAGGATATTGGCAGCCTCAAGCATTTCAACCATGAACGTCGATTGCCCGACACTGAGGAAATCCATGGCTCCGATTCGGGTAAAGATCCGATCGACTAGGCCGATTTCAGCTTCATCTGCAGGGACAAAAGATCCCATCTGGGCGAGGATACAAATCAAGGCCACTTGTCTTAAATATGTCGATTTCCCCCCCATATTGGGTCCGGTGACGATCAAAATCTGATCCTCATCTCTATCCAAATGTGTGTCGTTGGGGATAAATGGCTCCTCATTGGTCACTTCAATCACTGGATGCCGGCCACCACGAATGCTAATCCTGTCCGACGTGTTGACATCGGGTTTCGAGTAATTCCGGTGCGAAGCAAGCTCAGCCAGCGAAGACAAAACATCCAGAGTGGCCACGAAAGAAGCAATCTTTTGTAGTCTAGAGACTTCGTTCGACAGTGTTTCTCTGATCTGAAGAAAAAGGTCATATTCCAATTCACCAATTCGCTCTTCGGCGTCGAGAATCTTGTCTTCATACTCCTTCAATTCTGGTGTGATGAATCGTTCGGAATTCAAAAGTGTTTGCTTCCGGATATATTCGGATGGGACAAGGGAGAGATTGGGTTTCGTCACATCGATATAATATCCAAAAACCTTGTTATACCGCACTTTAAGTGAAGAAATACCTGTTCGCTCTCTCTCGCTCTTTTCGAGTTGAGTAATGAACGTTTTTCCTGATCGGCTCAACCTTCGCAATTCATCCAACTCGGCATTGTATCCCTCTTTGATAATGCCTCCTTCGGTGAGCAAGAATGCCGGATCTTCCAGAATAGCATCATAGATCAACTTACCTAAATCCTCGGCATTGTCCCAATTCTCTCGGATATCTGTGAGTTTCTTGGAGGAAAAGGGCCGTAAATGTTCCAAAATTTTCGGAAGGGGGGCTAGAGATTTGAAGAGAGAGATCAAGTCTCTGGCATTGGCTACGGCCAAAGACACCTTCCCCGTGAGCCTTTCCAGATCATAAATGTCTTTCAGCAACTCCCTCAGTTCATGACGCTCGATTGTCATCTGAAGGAGTTCCGCCACAGCCTCCAATCGGCAATTTATCTCGGAACAATCCATGAGCGGCTGCAGCAGCCAGGACTTGAGAAGACGACCGCCCATCGCATTCACTGTCATATCGATGATCCCCAACAGAGAGTCTGAGCGCTTGCCATCCCTTAAATTTTTCACTAATTCAAGATTTTTCAGGCTTGCTGCATCCAGTACCATATGCTCACTGGTCCGGACATGCGAAATAGCATGGATGAGAGAAAGCGAATCCTTTCGGAGTTGTCTCAAATAATAGAGCAGAGCCCCTGATGCGGACACGGCAACAGGAAATTCGCTGAGATCAAATCCTTCCAATGATTTCACATTGAAGTGATCCTGAATGAGGTTTTTGGCTTGCATAAAATCAAATATCCAGTCTTCTTGAGGGCTTTTTAGAAGGGTTGTCAGATTATTGCGAGAGAGGATTTGTTCTACACTTTCCTCCTGGCTCTCGGGAAAAATGATCTCTTTAGGGGCAAGCTTGAACAATTCATCAGCTAAATCAACATGGGAGAAACTTTCACTTTGCGAAGTCTTCATCAATCCCGAGGCCAGATCGATCGAAGCAAGCCCCCATCTGCCTCCCTGGAGGAACAAACTGGCAATGAATGTGCTGTCCTTTTCTTCTTCTCTTTCCAACTCAATGGCGGTGCCCGGAGTTAAGATCTTAACAACATCTCTTTTGACAACGCCCTTGGCAAGTTTTGCGTCTTCGACCTGTTCGCATATGGCCACTTTAAAACCATTTTTGAGTAACTTGTTCAGATAGTTCTCGGCAGCATGGTAAGGCACTCCACACATGGGAATTTTTTGGCGAGAGGTCAGGGCAATTTCCAGTACAGGCGCGGCAATTTTCGCATCGTCATAAAACATCTCGTAGAAGTCTCCGAGCCGGAAAAAGAGAAGAGAGTCCTTGTGATTGTTTTTGATGCGAAGATACTGCTCCATCATCGGAGTCGTTGAATTTTTTGCGGCCATCGCTTTACCAACTATACTTTCCGCATGCCGTTTTTTCAAGTCTCACTTCAGCCCCGCCGTATCTGGGATAGAGATAACCTCCTGACACCTTAGCGAGTGAACAGAACGGGGATGCGATACCACATCCGTGTTCTCAGTAAGGCAAATCAAATCAATGCATCAGAGGCGTATCCATGTCTGTGCGGAGAACACAGGGAGGTGAGGAGACTTTCGCCGAACAAAGATACAAGGTCGCCCATGTTCATCCTTTGAGCTTTTGCCCATCGTGAATTTGTAAATGCCGTCTATCATGAATCTCGAATGCGTTGCTTTGAGCCTGGGGATAATTATGTATAATAGGGAGGATTATGCGGGTTAAAAAAAGGACGGCATTCCTTATCTTGATAGTCGTAGGGCTATCTTTTCTCATCTTCTTTTTGAAAATCAAGGATGAAATGAATGATTTCGAGGTGAATTATATTGCGGGAAAACGCCTGCGCTGGGCAGAAACTCTATACAGGTTTGATGACGGACACTACATGTTCAAATATCTTCCTTCCTCGGCTTTTCTGTATCTCCCTCTCTCCTACCTGCCTCTCGATATGGCCAAAGCCATTTGGTATTATATTATTCTCATTTCTTTTGTTCTCATCCTCTACATATCTTACCTCTTGCTATCCAACGGCGAAAAGCCCAAACAGCTCTTGATCTTTCCTCCTCTTATCCTTGTTAAATTCTTCTTGAGAGAGCTTGCGCTTGGTCAAATCAATGCTCTCATGACCGTAGTCCTGCTGCTGATGATCTGGAATCTGCAACAGGACACAAGAAAAAACATGTCCACAAGGCAAATCTCGGCTGGCTTTCTGTGGGGATTGGCAATAGCCATGAAACCCTATGCAGTGATATTCTTACCTTATTTAGCCATCAAACAGAAATGGAAGGCACTGTTGAGTGGTTTCGTTTTCCTCGGAGGAGCAATTCTATCACCTGCTATTTTCTACGGCCTTCAGGGAAATTTCATCGTTCTCAAAGAATGGTATTCAACTCTATCCAGGACCACACCGGAACTATTGACGACCGCGGATAACATCTCCATCATCGCTCTTTTCACAAAATGGCTGGGGAATAATGACCAGTCATTGATTCTCAGTGCCGTTGTCATAACGCTTCTGGCTATTTTAGTCCTAATCCTAATCCTGAAGGGAAAGAGTATGCCGCACGCACTGATCCTCGAGTGCGCTCTCCTTCTTCTCCTGGTTCCATTGGTATCCCCTCTTGGTTGGGATTACACACTGCTCATGTCTACTCTTGCTGTCTTGATTATCATTCAGAAATACCGATCTTATTCATATTTCTGGCGTACTGTCCTCATCATCAACTTTGCATTGATATTTTTCCTCACATACGATCTCCTTGGACGAGAGCTGTATACTACAATCATGCTGTGGTCCGTTACAACAATCAATTTCCTCATATTGATTGGGTATCTTGCCTTCCTTCGATTTAACAAAATCTACTGACTTGTTTTCCTCAAAGACCTGGGAAAAGTTCATCCTTTTTAAGATGAGTTGAGCGACGTTGTCGGCAGAGGTTCGAGGTCTTACGTTGACACATGAAAATCAAAACGAGTAAAATTGTGATCGGAATTCAGAAAGGCAGAGACAACCCAAGACAGGTCATGAATTTGGAGATAAAGACCGAAAGAAAACAATCCAAGCCCCAAGGATATTTCTTGATTCAGTCTATAACACTGGCCAGAATCCCCCTTTCGATCCTGTTTTTGATCTTGATGACTGTCAGCAGAGATGGTTCTTATTCACTAATCATTTCTCTCGCTTTGCTCTTGCTCATCGAGGCCACAGACGCATTCGACGGGAAAATAGCACGCCGATTCAACTTGGTATCCGAGTATGGAGCCACACTAGATCCCTATGCTGACAGTATATCCCGTCTCATTGTCTATGTCTCCCTGGTTTCACAAAACCTCGTCATACTTCTTGTCCCGTTATCCATGGCTGTCAGAGATATCACAGTGGCTTATTCAAGGATACTCCTCGCTCAAAAAAATTTGTCAGTCTCGGCCAGAATCAGCGGAAAAATCAAGGCGACCGTTCAGGCGACAGGGTCAATTCTCGCTCTGTTAGGTCCCTGTTATTGGAGCTATGTAGGCCACTGGGTTTTTTATGCCCTCTCCTGGCTAATCATCACGGTGACTCTCCTTTCCTCCATCGAATACATCAAAGATGCCCTGCATGCCATCAGACAGGAGTAATCCCATTATGAGTGGATTTGACCGAACACTCAGAACAAAAAAGGCTGTCTTTTTGGACCTGGACGGCACAGTCTATCTGGGTGAAAGACTGATCGACGGTGCGGCCCGATTCTTGTCCTACTTGAAACAAAGACAAATTGCTCACTATTTTCTATCGAATAACTCATCGCGCTCCAAAAAGGATTACGTGACAAAGCTTTCTGGCTTGGGTATACAAACCAAGCCAGATCAGATAATCCTCTCCACCGATGGCGTCATTGAGTTTCTGAGAGAACTCCAAATCAATAGCGTGTATGTCGTGGGCACCAAGTCTATGAAGAACATGTTCCGAGAAGCGGGAATCAATCCGGAATCCTCCCAACCTGAGTTTATTATCTTGGGATATGATACGGAGTTAACCTATGACAAATTGAGGGAAGCGGCTCTATTTATTCAGAACAACGTCAAACTTATCGCAACACATTGTGATCTGGTCTGTCCGACAGCGGACGGCCCGGTACCGGATGCGGGATCGATGCTGGCCCTATTCAAGAAAGCGACAGGGAAAAAAGCTTTCCGTATATTTGGCAAACCGAATCCAGAAATGATTGCCCATATCCTCAAAAGGCACAGCGCCAAACCCCAGGATGCAGTCATGATTGGAGACCGAATCTATACAGATATGGAACTGGCGAACCGAATCGGCTGTGACTTTATCCTCGTTCTCAGCGGAGAGACAAAGCCGAATGACATCATAGGCCTTGATCGGAAACCAGCGCTCATTGCCAATACCCTGGGAGATATCACAGTGGACTCATCTGTATAATGAGCTCTTTTCTACTCGAATTAAAGTATTAAAATGAATCTGAAGGGCTGGACTCAACGAATCTGAAGATTCCCACTCAACCGAGCCCAGCTTTCCCGAGTCGTTCTTGGAGAGAATCTAACGATGCTGGGTCCGAAACATTCAGGCATACAGGTGGTGATGACCACTCCCGTCCGATTCTTTTTAAAAGTCCGGACAGGATTTTGCCAGAGCCAATCTCCACAAAAAAATCATATTGGCTGTCCTTGAGCAACTCCATAGATTTGTACCAGAGTACAGGGCGAGTGACCTGCCTCTTGAGAGAATCTCTTGCTTCACCTCCGGAATGGATGATCTTGGCATCCACATTGGTTATGATAGGAAACTTAAGGTCTTTGAATTCGACTCCATCCAAATCTAAGGAAAGTCTCTTCTCGGCGGGAGCCATGAGTTGGCAATGAAAGGGAGCACTCACTGGCAAAAAAACAGACCGGGGTGGATTAAGAACTGCGAGAGCATCCTTCACAGCCTGATCATGTCCAGCAATAACGATCTGCTCCTTGCTGTTCCAATTGGCAATCTCCACAACGCCCTGTTCAACTTGGGCCAGAGCAGACTCGACATCATCATAACTCACTCCGAGGATAGCAGCCATCGCCCCAGCACCAACAGCCACAGCCTCTTGCATATATGTGCCCCTCTTATGGACCAGAAGAACGGCATCTTCGAATGATAACGCACCCGCAGCCACGAGAGCAGAGTACTCTCCCAAGCTATGACCGGCGGCTACAGCTGGCATCTTCTGGAGGAGCGAATAGGCGATAGTGCTGACCACTAAAAGAGCCGGTTGAGTGTTCTGAGTCAGTTTCAGATCTTCTTCTGGTCCTTCGAAGCAAATTCTGGAGAGGCGATATCCCAGAGCTTCATCTGCACGCGCAAAGATCTCTCGAGCTAAAGCCGAACCGTCATAAAATTCTTTGCCCATGCCGATCTCTTGGGAACCCTGTCCTGGAAATAAAAATACCATACGTTTCATACTATCTCCTTTCTTCCTCTTAAATTGGAGATCTCAGTAATGCCATCATTCAAAGCAAACCACGGTTTGCTGCAAAGTTCTTATTCACACAAACCTTATACCAGCGAGTGGATGGCTAAAGCAAGTCAATAACTGATTGTGGGCCACCGGGTGGTCCGGTAAAGGCGAATTATTTTCCGTTTGAGGCGCATAGCGGCGGGTGGGCGGTTCTTCGCCGAAAATGGATAATGATCCGCCGCAATCTTCACCTTTTTAAGGACATCCAAGTTCTGAGGATACAACCATCACAGGTTGACCTGGATATCAGCTATCTCTCTCAAGTTTTTCAACCACTCTTCAAGCTGCATTTTGCTCTTTTCTTGTTTGATCACCGCTTCAATCTCATTGAGAATCTCCAGCATAGGCTTCACTGTAAGACCTTTCGCTTCCTGTGCTGGGATGTATGTTCGTTCATAATACTCTTCGATTTCCTTCAAATTGATAGAGGCTGATGTTTGGAATCTGTCGGCTATAATCCGTTGGTACACAATCCATTCACTCACATAAGGCACGAGATCCTGTCGAACCATGCCAAACTGCTCCAATCGTTCCCTATACTCCTCTGCGCCCATCTCCACTATGAGTTGATCTATGTATTCATCGACAGCACTGTTTTGGAGAGAAGTATCCTTCTGTGTCAATTGAATAACCAAGATTTGATCGATGAGTCTTCTCAAGACTTGGTCTAAATCGATATCCTTATTAGAGTCTTCTTCAGAAGAAAATAGGCTGAAGGCTTTCACAACTCTCAAATCTGTTAATGTGATTACTTCTTCGTTCACAAGGGCCACAATTCGATCGACCACTTCGTTTTGAGCGTACGGAATGTCAGGTAAAGCCCACATAAGGCGCACACTCAGCCAAATGATGAGGACACAGCAGATGAGTGTTATCTTGAATTTGACTGACATGCTAAAAGACATTCCCAATAGTGATTTGGCCAAGAAATTTCTCTTCTCCTTGGGGTGCATCCACATACCAGGCCAACTCAAGCCTTATGGGTCCCAACGGCGTTCGGTATCGCAATCCCAGGCCCAAAGCATTCTGAAAAGTGGAAAGGCTCACCAATTTTCTTCGCTCCCAGACATTTCCGGTATCATAAAACACCGCCCCATACAGATCCCTAAAGGCAGACAGCAGGGGGAAAGTGAGTTCAATATTGAATACGATCAAGGCCTTTCCTCCAATCGGTTGGTTGGTTATGGGATCCTTAGGTCCAAGCTCATCAAATCGAGTGCCGCGGAAGGAATTGCTTCCTCCGGCAAAAAACCTCTCGTGGATGGGGATTCGTCCTCGCCCCAAACCCAATCGGGCTGTCCCGCTCAGAGTGAATCGTGGTGTGAGAGGAAAGAAGTGTTGATACTTTGAAAACAGCTTCAAGAAATCAGACTCAGCATTGAAGAGAGGATAGGCCCACTCGAGAACAGAACTGAGAAAAAACCCTTGTTGAGGATTGAAAGGATCATTCCGTCGATCCCAAATAAAGCTCTCAGCAATCGATGTTTTCGAATAGGGGATAAACCGACGATCCAATTCAGACTCCAAAACAAAAAGCTCGGTTAATCTGGTCCGTTCATATCCGAGTGTGGTTAGCAGATCCATGTCCTCTCTTTTAGAGATCGGTTTAATGACCCCAAGTTGAATCCCGCGTCGGTCAAAACTGAAGCTGGTCCGCTGTTCTTGTTCCAACCAGGCATTCAAATAGGAGGCGAAGGGAAATTTGAAAAAATAGGGTTGTTCATAAGAAAAAACAACTCTTCGCTCTCTTAGACTGAGTTGCCCCACAAGACTCACCTGGGCAGCGATGCCAAAAATGTTGCTGCGGATATACTCTGCCGTTCCCCTCGGTCTTAACTCATTGTTCCAGATGGCGAATGTCTGCGGTTGGCTCTTTGTCTCCATCCCCAATCCCACACTTGCATAATTGAGATTTCCTTCCCGAACACTGATGAGAAGGTTTTCTGTTGTCGATGACAGAGGAATTTCCTCAATGTTAACCTCAGTGAAAATCCCAAGATTCTCGAGTCTTCGCTCTGTCTCCTGTATCAAATTATAGAGGGCTAGATCGTTCTCCTTGAGGCGCACTTCTCTGGTTATTGTCCCTGTTCGAGTGGTCTTATTGCCGGTTATCACAATCCTTTCAATGGTAACCTGCTCCCCCTCTTTAACCTTGAAATGGACGGCAAACTCATTTTCATCTTTTTTTTGAATGCTGGCATTGATCTGAGTTCCTCGAAAGCCGTTATCCATGTAAAAAATTCCCAACCTCTCGAGGTCCTTCTGAATGTTGGGCTGGAAATAGCCGCCGCCCTCAGAGGCGCTGATATGCGGCAGGAGTTCCTCCTCAGAGAACGTGCGGGCCCCTTCAAACGTGAGAGTCTGAATTTTTTCCTGTCTGCCCTCTTCAACTTGAAAAATGGGTTTTACAGTATTGCCTTCTCGCTCGAAGACTAAATTCACCCTCGCATCGGGATAGCCTTCGTTGTTATACAGAAACTCTATCTCTTTCGGAAGCTCATAAAGCCGCGCACCGTTTATGTTGCCGAAAAGCGGAATTCCGCTCCGAATCAACAGGGCGTTTTTTATCTCACTCGGTGTGAAATGAGAGAGACCTTCGAAAGCGATATCTCCAATCTTGTGTTTCGCACCCGGATCGACCTCATAGATAACGCGCATCTGGTTAGGGCTGCGATCAATCCGTGAGTTCACAGAAGAAAAGAGGTATCCTTTGTCTCTCATGTAAACAATGATTTTGGCTTCCCCTTCAGCAAGACCCCATTCTTCGAAAATGTTGGCCTCCCAAATAGGTTTCAGAAGGCTCAGCGGAACATCTGCTCCTTCGACAACGATTTCAATTTTTTCGTTGGAGACAATTTCAATGAGGAGAGACACTTTTCTCTCTTTTTCATCGAACACCCTGTCTTTTACTTCAATGACAGCCCGTCTATAATTTTCCGAGGCATAGTGTTCCTTAAGCGTTTCGATATCCTTCTCAAGGAGGGAGGGAACGTATCTCTCATTCACCTCAGTCTCCATCTCGGACCGCAACTCCGCAGGCGTGATGATAAGGTCACCGACAAAAGAAATATCTGAGACGATGTACTGTTCGTAACGCCCGATTTCAAAGATGATATCGATCTCTGATGAATCGGGCAGCTTGTTTATTACGGGCTCAATATCAGGATTGAAATATCCTTCCTTTTGAAAGGCTGCCTCTAGCTCAATCACCGCTTTCTCCATCTTCGCTTCGGAATAAGCACCGCCCACAGTCAATGCAGACAGTCTTTCTTTGAATTTCCCCCGCGGAAGTTTTTCTGAGCTGCGAATATCAATGCTTCGGATGAACAGTCGTGAAGTCAAAAGAAATGTCAGTTCAATATTCCGAGAGCCCTCTTTTAAAACCTGCACATCTGAGAAAAGCTCCGTTTTATAAATTCTTTTGATGGTGGAAGTGATCTCTTTCAGAGAAAAGGGATCTCCTGCCTTGAGGGAGATCAACTCTTCCATAGCGGTTGGACTTGATTCACCGTCAACTATCACCTGGATCTTGGTCACAAGAGGCGCATCTTTTTTTATGGCAGCAAAGGCCGATGGGGCCAGCTGGGTACAGAGGAATAGGCCAAAAAATGAGAGGATAAAAATCCTCTGATTGCAGCGTCGCTTAAAATCTTTTGTGTATCTTGACATCGAGGGCGACTCGTCCTTCTTCATCCCTAGTTGCCACGATGGACATATCATTCGTGAATTCCCACTCTAGCCGGATAATATCCTCCCTTTGGGCAGAGAGGTTGGTCGAGTAAAGGATGAAAAAATCCTTCGAAATTTTCTTTCCGACGGTCAAACGTGCTGTCACCGCCGAAGAAGCTCCCATCATGAAAGGATCGATCCGGAACCGGTCAATGCTGAAAAGACTTTCAGCACTTTTTTTTGCCTGTTCCGATAGTTGGAACGACAGAAGTGAAGCTGTCCCAATCTGAGTGCTCCTGTCATACTGATAAGTCCGCTTGAACGCCTCTCCCATGGCAAGAAGGGCCAAGACATCTTCGGGAGGCAGCGGTGGCGACGAACTCAATTCTGGATTGAGATTTTCCATGAATCCATCCAGGGAGAATGTCACCCGGTAATCTTTGACAAAGGTCTCCCCTTTAAAGGTGATGTAGGGTTCGATTTTTGCAGGATTGATGAAGCTGACTTTGCCGCTGAGGACTTTGAATTCTCGGTCCTGGAATAAAACCTCGCCCTCCACGATTTCGATATCGCCGGTGATAATCGGAAGGAGCATGTTACCGCTTATCGTCAAATCGACTTTTCCACGCATCCGGCCAAGCGAGTTCTCTATCCAAACATTGTCATCGGCCCGTAACCTGATGTTCAGAGTGAGGTCATCAAAAAAACCGGGTTCTCTTCGCGAGGTGTAGAGAGAGCGTGAGGAAAAAGCAAACCTCTCATCAATTTCTCTCTGCCAAAGGGCTTGGTAGGCATAGAAGTCCCCGACCAACTCAAATCTGCTGGCATCCTTAACAAGATGGATGGTTCCGTCGGCAAGAGCACGAGTTCTCTCGACAACAGCCAAATGGAGATTCTTCCCTTCCGCTTTCAGATCGATCTCTTCAACACCCTTTAATCCGATCTTCAGCGTGCCCGATCCCTGCACATCACCACTTCCGAATTTCCCCTGTAGCGAACGAATAGAGAAATCTCCATTCTTAAAGAATACCAGCCCTGAAAAATCCCTGAAAGCCTGCGCAAATTGGGGAAATGGTAAAACAGAACCCTGGATGTCGATAGCCCCTCTGATTTGCGGAGATGTTTTCAAGCCGCTCAAATCAGCCAGATAACGCAACTCTCCCTTTGCTCCTGTCCACTGAAGAAGAAGATCAGGATTAGTGAAGGACCCGTTGATCTTACCCTCGAAGGTCTCCTCGAAAAACGGTATCCCCAACCAGATAGAGAAAGGATTTTTCCCGGGTAAAAAAGTGCCCTCAAGCCTGAGGTCGAGCCTGTCTTGAGTAAATGTAAGTCTGGCTTCACCCTCGGATTCTGTCTTTTGAAAGGGTTCAAGAAGTATCTCTTTCACGGCAAAAGGGCCGACCGCGGCATCGCTATCGAAATCGCCACTTCCTTTCAAATGGAAGGATAAAACACCTTGAAGCTGGGGAAAAATGGTCGAGAAGTCTATGTTTTCACCGAGCACATCAAGATCAAACTGTTGGCTCAAAAGCCGAAGCAGTGCCTTTCCACTCACCTGCCCTTCGTAAATGCTGAACTGGAGATCCCGGAAGAACAGATAGTCCTGCTCCCATTCAAAATTTCCCTTAACCTGAGTTACTGATTGTTTGAGAAAATACATTTGAGGACTTGTGAAATTGCCTTTGACCTGAATCTCATCGCCCTCCTGATTGAACTCAAAATAACCAGACGCGAATCCTTGAAGGGGTAGACGAATATCCAATTTAGGCAAAATGGCTTCGGCCAGGCCCTCATCCAGTCGAATTTCGGCTTGGGTTCTATCCTTTTTTGAGACAACGTTGATTTGGGCTCTGGCTATGGGATCCAATACGCGAACCCTTCCAGAAAAAGCGCCCTCGATAACTTCAAATTCTCCATTCGCCGATTCCACATCAAAATTATCGAACCCACCGGGTGAAACAGCAAATGTCGATTCGACTCGGGGTATGGAAAATTGGCCGAAGATCCGGACTTTGGCCTGCCCAATACCTCTTATTTCGGGGAATTCAAAGTTTTTCCGTAGAATCTGGGAGACAAACTCTCGAGTCGTCTTAACATCCTTGATATCCCCTTCTATCGAGACATCCACTTCTCTCCCGATCGCTATCCGGCCTTCGACATCAACCTTGGCAAAGTTGGTGTCGAAGTCCTCAGAAGAGAGAGAGACCTCATTGTTGAACAGATCCAATTTCACATTTCCCTTTAACCGAAAATCGTCACCTGCCGAGTCGTCCAGGTCGTCTCTGAAATCGACATCGGCAGATAGCCGACCTCTGTATACAGAAAAACTACCCCATGCCGGTGAAGAGACGGGCCAAGGAATATCGATATATCTCATGATGGGATCCATATGAATCCCTCGAGCGTTTCCTTCAACTCTCCCACCTTGAAAGCGAATGCGCAGATTTTCAGAGGGAAAATTAGGCTTCTGCAGGTTTAGCTCCAGTGTGCCACCGGTTTTTTCTTTGAAATCCAGGGAACCGTTAACTCTACCCATATGCGTCTCGTTGACCACAAGGGTGCTGCTCGAAACAGAACCAGAAAAACCGATTTCTCCATTATTACGAGAGAAAACACCTTTTCCCAGCACATGACCACCATAATCAAAAGGAAGGTTCAACATTTCTGCAATGAAATCAACACGAATGTTATAGGAGGAGTTGATTTCTATCTGAGGATCAGAGAGGTTGGCCACAGCCCCTTCGGCGCGTACAAGCCCCTTTGGAGTGCTTATTCTGGCCTTTTTTATTTGGATAGAATCACCCTCCCCTTCAAGAGAAAGGCTCAAACGGCCCTCAATCCTCTCCGGAAATTTTCCCAAAACTAGCTCGCAATTCTCGACTTCCGCAGTGAGTTCATACCTATTTCCGCTTTGGGTCAAATGAGCATTAATGCCTTGAGATTGGACGCGCGTCTCCTGCCCCCAATAATAAAGCTCCCCATTTCGTATCAGCAGTCTGTCGATAGCAAAGGGAAAAACCATCCTGATGTCCCTTGTTTCCTCTTCAGTTTCAGGAGCTCTATAAATACGGAGCACAGGACTTTCGACCAGAACATTGAACGGTTTCTCCCGTGAAAATAACTGTCGATAAGATATGCCGACAGCTATTTTTTTTGCTGAAAAGAACGGAGAGACCGATACAGATCGGGCATCTTCAAGTACCAAGGAGGGTGGAAAAAGGTTCAAGTAGAGCCTTGTATAACCGAAGTTGTCCTGAATCTGGCTCTTAATCTGATTGAGGACAACATTTTTCAGGACAGAGCCAATACCCACAAAGACAAGGATGAAAAGTGTCAACACGAAGAGTCTCTTCACCCTTCGGTAGACACTCATCAATTCAGGAAAACCGTAACTTCTCAATACTCCTGCCCCTCAAGAAATCTCATTGGATTCAGTTCTCTTCAAGGTGTTATCACTATAGCATTTTTCCACATCCGGGTCTATTGCCCCTTATAGCTCGAGAGCATTCCCTTTTGATTTCCCTTCGAGAACAAACAATAAAGGATAAATCTTCCTTTTTACCCTCGCTAATCCTTCAAGGCCCTCCTTATTTCGAGATAGTTTTCTTTTAGATAGACTTGGATTAAGGAAAGAAATGATAAAGGCGGGGATGAGCGAGAGCTTACTCGACAGTGAAAAGGTGGGCCCCTGTCTCGACGGATTCTCCAGGTTTGGGACCGATATGTGTGATCTTTCCAGCCTGTGGAGATTTGATTTCATTTTGCATCTTCATCGCTTCCAAAATTAAAATAGCCTGTCCTTCATCCACTTCTGTCCTTTCATCGACTAAAATCTTCACGATTTTCCCAGGCATAGAGGTTTTGACATCTCTTTTTTGTTTTTTTGCAGCGCTCCCACTGAGGATCTGTGATGCGGATTTCTTCTCTATGTCAAAGCTTTTTCCGTTCACACAAATAGAATAGGAAGAGGTGTTGGAACAAACAATGGTGTTGTACACTTTTCCATCAATGTTGAGCAAAATTTCATCTCTGTTCAAGATTTCTACTGACACATCGAACTTTTTTTTGCCCAAAGAGACTTGAATCTGATTTTTTGCCATTTCTTTCAGACTGAGCTTGTATTCCTTGTTGTTGAGCCAGAATGATAGGGTCATCTTATCAAAGCCTGTTTTTAAAATTCTGTAATCGGCCCTGAAACTTCCAGTTGCTGATTTTCTTCATTTTTCGCAATTCAGATTTCGAACGGCTGTCCATATATGTCTTAATCCCTGCTGTAATGAGGGCAACGGTTTCATCTTCCGTTTCTTTCCCGTCTTTTTCCATCTCCAATCCTGCAATGAAATGGGTGTTGTAATCACCGGCCAGGAACTTGGGATGAAGCAGAATTCTTCTGAAAAAAGGGATAGTCGTTTTTATGCCATAGATTTGATACTCGGATAGAGCTCTGAGCATCCGCTGGATGGCCTCATCTCGTGTCATTCCCCAGGAAATGAGTTTCGAGAGCAAGGGATCATAATCCAGCGGAACTTCGTAACCTTCATATGTTCCGTTGTCATAACGTATGCCGATGCCTCCTGAGGGAGCAAGCAGGTGAGTAATTTTTCCGGGAGAAGGCATGAAATCATTATCAGGATCTTCGGCATAAATTCGACATTGAATCGATGCCCCATTCGGCTTAATATCAGCCTGCCGGTATTTCAGAGGAAGACCGGCCGCTATTTCGATCTGACTCCTTACTAAATCAATGCCCGTCACCATCTCGGTAACAGGATGTTCAACCTGGAGGCGAGTGTTCATTTCAAGAAAGTAAAAATTCTTTTTTTTATCGACGATAAACTCCACCGTGCCGGCGTTTCTGTAGTTCACAGCCGAGGCAACCTGGACAGCAACCCGTCCCATTGTATGGCGGGTTTTCTCATCCAGAAAAGGAGAGGGTGTCTCTTCGAGCACTTTTTGATATCGTCGCTGGATGGAACATTCCCTTTCACCCAGATACACGGCATTACCAAAATTGTCGACCAATATCTGAATCTCGATATGATGGGGCTCATCAATATACTTTTCCAGGTAGACAGAGGGATCGTCAAAGCTTGAGCTTGCTTCGGACTGGGCTAATCTAAAGTAACCCAGCAGTTCATTTTTCTGGTTTACGCGTCTCAATCCCTTCCCGCCGCCTCCGGCTGAGGCTTTCAAAATGACAGGATATCCAATTGCCTCCGCCTTCTCCTGCAAGATTTTTTCATCGGTGATGGGCTCAAGAGTGCCGGGTATAATTGGAATACCGGCTTCTGACATTTTTGAACGCGAAGTGGTCTTTTGACCCATGATTTCCATCGATTCGGACGGGGGACCGATAAATATAATACCTTCCTCCTCGCAACGTCTCACAAGATTGGAATTCTCAGCCAGGAATCCGTAGCCTGGATGCAGCGCTTCAGCACCACTTTTTTTCACAACATCGAGAATCTTCTCGATATGGAGATAGCTCTCCGATGGAGCCGCTTCCCCGATGGAGTAAGCCTCGTCCGCAAAACGCACATGAAGGGCTTTCCGATCCACCTCAGAGAACACAGCCACCGAAGATATTCCCATTTCACGGCAGGCGCGGATAACCCTAACCGCAATTTCACCTCTGTTAGCAATCAGTATCTTTTTGAACACTTTCGTATTTCCGTTCTCGATTTGAAAAATTTAAATCAATCGATCTCTGATCCGTCAATCAGGGATTATAGTATCATTCACATCCGTTGTCTACGATCAAATACCGCAACGATTCTTGCACAATCCTTGAACGGCCCTGATGATATCTCTTCTCAAACTTGGGACGATCAAAGGGGAATATTTCCATGTTTTTTTGGAGGGTTCTGATCGCTTTTGTTTGCTAACATCCTCAGCGCAGCAATGAGTTTGGGTCGCGTGAATTTGGGCTCAATGATTTCATCACAATAGCCCCGTTCACATGCGACAAATGGATTGGCAAACTTTTCCCTGAATTCATCGATTTTGTCCTGGCGCATCGCAGCGGAATCCTCAGCCGCATCCAACTCTCGCTTGTAGACGATATTGACCGCCCCTTCCGGTCCCATCACGGCAATCTCGGCTTGTGGGTAGACATAGTTGATATCGGCCCGAATGTGTTTGGACGCCATAACACAGTAGGCGCCGCCGTAAGCTTTCCGGGTGATGACAGTTATTTTAGGGACGGTCGCTTCGGAAAAAGCATAGAGCAATTTCGCTCCATGACGAATGATTCCTCCGTGCTCTTGTGCCACTCCTGGCAAAAATCCAGGGACATCCTCAAATGTGATAAGGGGGATGTTGAAGGCATCACAGAAACGGACAAATCGAGCCCCTTTATCCGAGGAATTGATATCCAAGACACCAGCCAGGTGATCGGGTTGGTTGGCAACAATAGCAACAGATTTGCCATCCAGCCTGCCAAAACCTATGACAATATTCTTGGCATAGTGTTCCTGGACTTCGAAGAAATAGTTATCGTCTACTACTTCACGTATGATTCTTCTTATATCATAGGGTAGGTTAGGATCGTCCGGCACAAAATCATTCAATTCTTCGTTCACTCTGTCAGCCGGATCAGACGTCTCTTTTTCAGGGGGATCCTCCATGTTATTATCCGGCATGAAAGAGAGGAGCTCGCGGATAAGAAGGAGTGTCTGCTCCTCATTCTCGGCTGCAAAATGGGCAACACCGCTTAGAGAGTTGTGGGCCTCCGCTCCACCAAGCTCTTCCATAGTTACGTCCTCATGGGTCACCGCTTTGATCACATCAGGCCCCGTGATGAACATGTTACTGATACCTTTGGTCATGATGATGAAATCAGTCATGGCTGGAGAATAGACAGCTCCTCCGGCACAGGGGCCCATGATGGCCGATATCTGAGGTACGACACCCGAGGAAAGGACATTCCTCAGGAAAATATCAGCATAGCTAGCCAAGCTTGCTACGCCTTCCTGAATCCGAGCACCCCCGGAATCGTTAAGACCGATGACAGGTGATCCCGCCTTCATGGCCAAGTCCATAATCTTGCAGATTTTGGCACCGTATGTTTCGCTGAGTGAGCCTCCAAAAACCGTAAAATCTTGGGCGAAAATGAAAACAGTTCGACCATCTATGGTGCCGTACCCTGTGACTACACCATCTCCGTAAACTTGTTTCTTCTCCATATTAAAATCATGACAGCGATGAACAACGAGTTTATCCATCTCCTGAAATGAGCCCTCATCAAGAAGAAGGGTTATCCGCTCACGAGCCGTTAAGCGCCCCGATTTATGTCTCTTTTCAATCCGTTCCTTTCCGCCTCCCAACTCAGCCAGATCGTGTCTTCGTTTGACCTCTTCTATCTTATTTTTGATACCCATTTTCGGTGCCTGATTATCGCTCTTGGACTTTTTTCCAGTCGTTCAAAAATCTTTCAATCCCGATATCAGTCAGAGGATGCTTCACCAATTTTTCAAGAGAGGCAAAAGGGAGGGTGGCGATGTCAGCCCCGATAAGGGCCGCCTCGACGACATGAAGAGGATGTCTGATGCTTGCCACGATTACCTCTGTTTCAAAGCCATAGTTATTGAAAATAGTAAGAATCTGATCGACCAGCTCAAGCCCATCATGGGAAATATCATCCAAACGGCCGACAAACGGGCTGACAAACCTGGCGCCAGCTTTGGCAGCGAGCAAAGCTTGTGATGGCGAAAAAACCAGGGTCGTATTCACATCAATACCTTCTAGGGCTAAGGCCTTGGTAGCCTTTAATCCTTCTACAGTAATCGGAACTTTGACAACAACATTCTGAGCTAGTTTTGCCAGCTCCCTCGATTCTTTTATAATGTCCTCAGCCGCTGTCGACACGCTTTCCACACTCACAGGCCCTGGGACAATCCGACAAATCTCCTTTATCAGGTCTTCAAATTTCATATTCTCTTTGGATACCAGGGACGGATTTGTCGTGACTCCGTCGATGATGCCCCAGGATGCAGCCTCTTTTATATGGTTTAAGTTCGCCGTATCCAGAAATATTTGCATGCTCACTATCTCCTTTCAATCAGGGTCTTCATCCTGTTGGTTAATCTAACACATTTTTGCGGAATAAACCAAATAAAGATTGGGGCCTTCGCCTAAAACAGATAATGACTACTTGATTCTCATCACTTTATTCGAAAGAACACCGATGCCCTCAATTTGAACGTCAATCCTATCTCCCGGAACCATAGGACCGATTCCCGCAGGAGTCCCCGTCGCGATGATGTCTCCAGGGTTTAAAGTCATGACCTGGGAGATGAATTTCACCAAATAGGGAATGGAGAAAATCAAGTTTTTCGTGTGGCCTGATTGCCGGAGTTTTCCGTTCAGAAATGTTTTAATCCTGAGCTTTGCCGGATCGATATCCGTCACTATGCACGGCCCGCAGGGCGCAAATGTATCGAAGGATTTTCCTCTTGTGAATTGAACATCCTTGCGCTGGAGGTCTCGCGCTGTCACATCATTGAAACAGGTATAGCCCAGGATATAGTCGTCAACTTTGGCCGGTTCGTCCAGAAGTCTAGCCTTTTTTTTGATGATCACTGCCAATTCACCTTCGTAGTCTACTCTTTTGGACATTTTTGGATACACGATAATGTCGTTGGGGCCCACGACGGCAGTCGATGGTTTGAGGAAAATCAGGGGCTCCTCAGGTATGGGCGTTCCCATCTCGAGGGCATGGTCTTTATAGTTTCGTCCTAGGGCCACAATTTTTGTGGGCACCACGGGAGGAAGCACAATAACATCGCCAATCGGGATGCCCTTATCTTTGAGCCGAAATGTCCTGTAAATCGAGCCCAAAACCGGCCACAGTTCATCTTCCTTCAGAACACCGAAGGAAATTTTACCCTTATGCTTGAATCGATAAATTTTCACGTCAATCCTCTCCCCGGAGTGACTGAGATACTTTTGGATTTTTGGCTTTCATTGCCTGTTTTATCCACAGCGGTAATGGCATAATCATATCTTTTATTTGGCTTAACTGTGGTGTCATTATACACATTTTCGCGGATGAGTTCTCCCAGTGGAGTGTATCGTTTATCATCGTTGCTCTTCCTCCAGATTCTGTAGCCGGCCAAATCTGACTCCCTGTTGATGTCCCAACTCAGCGAAACAAAATCCTCGCCTGAAATCGCCACTAATCCATCGGGCATTTTCGGCGGAAAGGTATCTTTGGGAATAATCTCCAGGGGTTCGGAATTCTCGCTTTCAAGGAATGGTGATGACTCAGAGGCCGAGGCTCTGACATAATACATGTAAGTTTCATCGAATTGAAATTCCAGATCAGAAAATTTTGTATCCGTGATCAATCCGGGACTGACACGACGCATTCCTTTATCTTTCGAGCTTCTGTAGATAGTGTATCCCTTGACTTCTGCCGGCGATGAGTCATCGATGTTTTTTTCTGGAGCAGCCCATTCGATTTGAATTTTGTCTTCCAAAACTTCTGCTTTCAAGCTTGTCGGAGGACGTGGGATAGCTTCGGGCTTTATGGAAAGCAATGTTGAAAAATCAGATTCCTTTTTTTTGGCCCATGCTTTGAGACCGAAAGTGTATGTTTTTTCTTTCAAATCCTCCAGCGGTAAAGGATGGGAATAGACGAAGCCACCTACAACATTTTGCTCTTGTGTTTGATTCCGATACTCGGAAAAATGTTCGCTGGCTATCGAGATCACTAAATTAGCCTTTTCCGAAAAACTCTCAGCGGGAGCTGCCTCCACGTCAGCCTTCCGTTCTCCTTCCCCCTTTGCGGCTTCCTCTTGTCCTTCACCCTCGGTTTCCTGTCGTGTTCCCTCTTCGTCCTCGGTAACCTTATCACTCTTGATTAACAGCCAAATCTCCACTCGAGTGATCTCGCCCAGCGAACTGCCGTCGATATAAGCTGTGGGATTACTCCAGCTGAGGATGATACGAGCACCCCTTTGGAGAGCATGGAATTCTTCGATTGCTTTTGGGATTCTGACCAAAGGAGGATAAATGGGGCCTTTTTTCCCGCAGCACAGCGATAAAAGAACTAGAGATGTCGTGAGTACTGAGAGGGTCTTTTTCATCACAGAATGAATCGACTGAGATCCTCGTCTTCTATGATGTCCTTAAGTTGCTTTTGCACATAATTCCTGTCTATGCGAACCTTCTTTTTTTTCATGTTAGGTGCTGAAAAGGAGATGTCTTCCATGACTTTTTCCATAATCGTATATAGGCGCCGTGCGCCGATATTTTCGTTCACATCATTGACCTTTTCGGCAATTTCAGAGATCTCTTCAATCGCATCATCCGTAAATGTTATGTGGATGCTCTCTGTGTTCATGAGAGCTGTGTATTGGGTGATCAAAGCATTCTCCGGTTCTGTCAATATTTTTTTAAAATCGTGCTTATCAAGGGAAGAAAGCTCGACCCTGATAGGAAACCTTCCCTGCAGTTCAGGAATCAAGTCCGCCGGTCTCGTAACATGAAAGGCACCGGCTCCTATAAAGAGAATATGGTCTGTCTTCACCAGACCATAACGGGTGTTCACTGTTGTCCCTTCAATAATGGGTAGCAAATCTCTTTGCACGCCTTCTCGACTCACTTCGGGACCGTGTCCGGCTTCACGACCGGCAATTTTATCGACTTCATCGAGGAAAATGATGCCTGAATGCTCGACCCTGTCCACGGCAAGACGAGAGATTTGATCCATATCGATTAGCCGCTGCTGCTCTTCTTCAATGAGATATTCGCGCGCCTCGGAGATCTTCATTTTTCTTCGTTTTGCTTTGCCACCCCCAAATCCCGGAATGATCTCTTGAATATGGATGCCTATTTCTTCGACTCCGGAGCTGGAAAAAATTTCAAAGGGCGAAGCCATTTTTTCCTTTACGTCGATCTCAATTATTCTTTCATCCAAAATGCCGGCCTTAAGTTGAGCTCGAAATTTCTCTCTGGTTTCATGAAATCTGTTTATGTCGTCCTCGGTTGTGGTTTCAGTTTGTCTTTTTAAAGGCGGGAGTAAAATATCTAAAATTTTCTCCTCGACATTCCGTTCGGCCTTGTCTCGCACGACTTCGATCTGTTCCTGTCGAATCATATCGACAGCCATGCGAACCAAATCCCTGATCATGGACTCCACATCCCTGCCCACATAGCCAACTTCAGTGAATTTACTGGCTTCAATCTTGAGGAACGGTGAGGACGTGAGTTTAGCCAGCCTTCGGGAGATCTCGGTCTTTCCCACACCTGTCGGGCCGATCATGAGGATGTTTTTCGGCGCGATTTCATCGGCCAGTTCGGGAGGGAGCTTTCTTCTGCGAAACCGGTTTCTGAGCGCAATTGCCACAGCTTTCTTGGCTTCTTCCTGCCGGATAATGTATTTATCCAGCTCAGCGACAATTTCCTGGGGAGTTAACTCAGAGTCATCCAGTTTTTGAACGCCTTTTTCCAGTGATTCGGGGAGAACGATTGCCATTTAGAGCTCCTCGACAGAGATTTTGTTGTTGGTGTAGATACAGATATCGGAGCTGATCTGCATGGCTTCAAGGGCAAGCTCTTTGGCAGTCAGACTGGTCTTCTTGACTAGGGCTCTGGCTGCAGCCAGAGCATAGGCACCCCCTGACCCGATGGCGATGATGCCATCATCCGGTTCAACGACATCGCCCGTGCCCGAGATCAGGAAAGAACTGTCTTTATCGGCAACAATGAGCAGAGCTTCCAATCTCCTGAGAGACCGGTCCAAACGCCAATCTTTGGCTAGCTCAATCGCAGCCCGAGGCAAATTTCCTCTGTATTCTTCCAGTTTGGCTTCGAAGCGGGAGAAAAGCGCAAAGGCATCCGAGGTCGCTCCCGAAAACCCTGCCAGCACTTTGCCCTTATAGAGGGTTCGTATTTTGTTTGCCTTTTGCTTCAGCACAGTGTCCCCCATCGTAACCTGCCCGTCCCCAGCTATAGCCACTTTTCCTTTATGGCGGACACAAATAATCGTCGTTCCTCTCATATTCGCTTTGTTATTCATGATAATCTTTATGATAATTGATAGTCTGGTCAAATGCAATAAACGGCCTCGGCTAAGAATATTGATTGAAGCTTCTGTCCTCTTTAAAATGAAATCAGCTGGCTGAATAAGGTCCGGATTTCTTTATTCTGATTAGATCTTCATGTCCCGATTGCTCAAATCCCATGATTTCAAAATTGTTTTCTCTGATGAACTCATAATCTCCCTTTTGAATTTTGAAGTAAGGGAGAATTAAAGGTCTTAATGTTTTTGTAAATAGCGGAGGATTTTTGAGTTGTCTTCGTGGGGAAGAAAGCGGTCGAATTCCAGGAAGTAGCCGGCGATATCGAATGAAACAAAGGCGCGAACCGGGATTCGCTCCGAATCGGCAAGGTCGTCTCTCATTTTCAATTCTTTGCTGAGTAAAAGGGAATACCACTCGTCTATGTGCTCGGAAATAAAGGAGAGAGTGACGGCTTTTTTCTCTGTAAACCGGTGCAAACCCTGAGCTTCATCCACTAAGCCCACATAGGCTGTCGGGGAACATGTATAGACCTTGGCAAAACCCTGATCGACCTGTAGTCCGAATCCGAAGACGTCTTCATAAAATCGCTGGGCTTCTTCGAGGTCTCTATAATAGAGCCAGACTATGTTAGCCTGTATGCCCAGGTTCTTGGGCCTTGACGCCTTAGCATCGGCAGATGGATAAACAGCCTCGTATTGAGATAGCCTTTTCAGGAGTTTTTCGTTCTGGGAATGGTCGAGGAAGCGTTCAAATTCCAGGAAGTATCCCTCAGGATCATAAGCCACAAAACCCCTAGTGGGATGACGCGTCGCATCCTTGAGGGGTCCACGCATTTCGACTTCCTTCTCGACTAAATAGTTATACCAATCGTCTATTTCTTCTGTGACAAAGGATAGAGTGACGGTCTTGGGTTCATCAGCCGAGTGCATTCCCTTCTTCTCATCTACCAATCCGATATAAGATGTTTGGGAGATGCGAAACAGCTTAGCGAAACCATAATCCAAAACCATCTCCAATCCTATGATATCTTCATAAAAGTGCTGCGCTCCTTCAAGATCCTTATAATAAAAGAAAACCAGGTTGGCTTGGATACTTAAATCGTTCATACTCATCTCCTTCTCAGTCCCCTCCTTTGGAGTGCATCCCACCAGCAGCAATCCAACAAAGATCATCAAGATGAAAACGGGAGTCCTATTCCTCATTCTCTGCCCGGAACCTGGGATACGCCATTGTGTCATTAGCAATTTTTCCTCCTGCATAACAGTTAACTCCAACCATTGAATCGCATTCATCGCAAGAAGTCAAATTTCGCCGAGAGCATCTTTATTCCCGTGATGGCACCCGAATCAAAGGTTTAGGGGAGGTTTTCAACTTCAACCTGGAAAAAAGCCTTGAAAAATTAGCCGATCAGGGGCAAAATAGGGCATTCATACCTGAATTTAAAAAAATGTGATTTTTACGGACAGAAGGAGTCATGAATGGCAGTTTTACGAAGATTCAAGGCCTGGCGGCCGAAGTATGGCCTCGAAAAACGAGTAGCCTCCTATCCCTACGATGTCATCTCCAGTGAGGAAGCAAGACGGCTAGCCGAAGGCAATCCCTACTCATTCCTTCACGTCATCAAACCCGAAATCGACCTTCCCCCTGGAACAGACTTGTATTCACAGCCAGTCTATGAAAAGGCCAAGGAGAATTTTGAAAAGTTCAAAAAGGAAGGTATTCTCACCCAGGAAGCAGAACCCAGGCTCTACATCTATCGCCAGACAATGAAAGGACGAGAGCAATACGGAATAGTCGGGTGTGTTTCGGTCGATGATTACAACAGCGATATCATCAAAAAGCACGAGCACACTCGCCCAGCCAAGGAACAAGACAGAATAAAGCATGTGGATATAACCAATGCCAATGCCGGTCCGATTTTTTTAACCTATAAAGCCAGTGTAGCTATTGACAATCTTGTCAACCAGGTGGTAAGCACGGACCCAGTCTATGACTTTGCCGCCGACGATGGCATCGGCCATACAGTTTGGATTATCACAGAAGATACGATTGCCGATGCTATCATCTCTGAATTTCAAAAGATCGACTACCTGTATGTGGCTGATGGCCACCACAGATCGGCCTCAGCAGCACGCGTAGCGAACATGAGACGGGATGCCAATCCATACCATAGCGGGGAGGAAGAATACAATTTTTTCCTGGCGGTTCTCTTTCCCGACGAACAGCTCCAGATCCTGGATTACAACCGTGTGATAAAAACCATGAATACCCACTCCCGGGAGGAACTCTTCGATACTCTTGAAAAAATTTTTTCAGTACAAAATCAGGGCAGCACACCCTTCAAACCGGGAAAAAAAGGGGAGATCGGAATGTACCTGCAAAAAGAGTGGTACAAACTGACCACAAAACCCGACCCCCTTGACCATGACGATCCTGTGATGAACCTCGATATTTCCTTTCTTCAACGCTATCTTCTCGCTCCATTCTTTGGAATCGAAGACCCAAGGACAAGCGAAGACATCGACTTTATCGGCGGAATAAGAGGTCTGGAAGAGCTGGTTCGTTTGGTGGACAGCGGCAGATTTGCAGTAGCCTTTGCCATGTATCCCGTCTCCATTCGCGAGCTCATGAATATCGCCGACGCGGGAAAAGTCATGCCTCCTAAATCAACCTGGTTTGAACCGAAACTCAGAAGCGGACTCCTTGTGCATACTCTGAACGATTAAAATTTCCTATCCCGGGCTATATTCATTACAATGTACTCATGAGGGGTAAAGGGATTTCAGATGTATAAGGGGCTGATTATCGGCACAGGCATTATGGCCTTGGCGCTAGGATTTATGCTGTACATCATTTTCTGGAGCCGAAAAACAATTGATCATATCCGTAAAAAGAATCTCAAATCCGCTCGAGAGATAGACAAAAGCCTTCATGAAAGACGATAGGACACCCATCGCCGCAGAGCTATCCCGGGAGCTCTCTCTCTTCCATGTCACGATGATGGGCCTGGGAATGATGATCGGTGCCGGTGTCTTTCTTGGAATCGGGAACGTGATTCATGTGGCCGGTCCAGGCGGAGTGCTTCTCACTTTTACTCTCAACGGCATCATTGCTCTCTTCACAGCCCTGTCCTACGCAGAGCTCAGCTCAGCCGTCCCAAAGGCGGGAGGAGCCTATAACTACGCCAGGCTGGCGTTTGGGCGCGGACCGAGCTTTACGGCCGGTTGGATGGAATGGTTTGCTTCCAGTGTCGCCGGCAGTCTATACGCCGTTACCTTCGGGATTTATGTTGTTCGCTATTTCGAAAGCCTAGGATTGACCGGTTGGATGCCCCTCTCAACGTACACAACCGAGAAGGTTGTAGCCTTTGCTATCGCTATGTTTTTCCTGTACATCAACTATAGGGGCGCATCAGAGACAGGGAAAGTGGGAGCCTTTTTCACTTTAGGTCAAACCCTATTTCTGATATTCATCGGGTTGGTCGGTATCATTGTGGCTTTAAAGGACCCCTCACGGATTCAAAACCTCAACCCTTACCTCCCTTACGGCTGGACTAAACTCTTGGTGGCTATGGGATTCACTTATGTGGCCTTTGAGGGTTATGAAGTCATAGCCCAAGCCGGAGACGAGACAATCGACCCTAAACGCAATTTGCCCAAAGCGATGATATACTCCGTGGGCATAGTCACGTTCACTTACATTGCAGTGGCCTTCGCTTCGCTGGTAGCTGTCAAAGCGGGAACACCTGGCGTAGAAGGAGTGCCGTGGGAATGGATCGGACAGTTTAAGGAGCGGGGCTTTGGTGAAGCGGTGTCTCGACTCATGCCTTACGGAAACTTCTTCCTCACATTGGCGGTGATTTTTGCCTCAGTATCGGCACTCAACGCGACCATTTATTCTGCCACCCGGGCATCCTACGCGCTCGGACGCGACCGAATGCTGCCAGGGATTTTTTCCAAAATATCACTGAAAAGAAAAACACCATCTGTCGCTTTGATGTTCACGGGGATAATCGTTATTGGAGTCGCAATCCTCTTGCCAACCATGGATGTGGCCTCCAGTGCCAGTATAATGTTCCTCCTCCTCTTTTTCCTCGTCAACGTCAGTGTGATACGAGTCCGTCTCAACATGGGTGATGAGCTGAATTATGGATTCATCATGCCCTTTTTTCCCTGGCTGCCCATCATTGCTATCGCCTGTCAAGGATTTCTCGCCGTGTGGCTTGTTCATATGAGTAAAATCGCTTGGATCGTGGCGCCAACTTGGGTTATCTCTGGAATCGCCATCTATCTCTTCTATTCCAAATCTCATGCCATCTCGACCGAGGAGGAAATTCATGTTTTCGAGGAGGAACACGCCCCCCCATCAAATCAATACCATATCGTCGTGGCTGTTGCCAATCCGGAGAATGCCATTCCTATGATTCGAACCACGTACTACATCAGCGAAGCAAAGGATGCTCAGGTGACACTTCTTCATATGGTTCCGGTCCCGGAACAGGTGCCGCTGCCAGATGCCGGAAAATTCATGCTGGAAGGTAAGGAGGGAGTGACCGAGGTCATGCTCTCGCTCATGCTCAAATTTCCGATAACCACGACCATAAGGTACTGCCGGAACGTCGCGCGCGGTATTCTCAGTTCTGTAAGAGAAAAAAGAACGGACATGCTCATAATGGGATGGCATGGTCGTCACAGGAGTCATACTTTTGGACTGGGCAGCACAGTCGACGCCATACTCGAAAGGTCACCCAGCAATGTTGTCATCCTCAAGAATTGTGGGAATAAACCCTATAAAAGAATTCTTGTCCCCTGGGGCGGCGGTCCCAACGGGGCTCTTGCTTTGGAAGTGGCCAGTATCATAGCCGCAAAAGATGAAAGCGAAATCGTGGCCTTCACCGTGAACGACCCAAGGCGCAATATCAACATACCGCCCATTTCAGATGCTTACAGCAATCAAGGCCAAGTCAGCTTCGATAGGATAAGATTCAAAGTGACCCAGTCGCAGGACATAGTGAATACAATATTAAAGGAGTCGGAGGAATACGACCTGGTTATCCTGGGATCTACAAGAGATCCCATCATCCGCCAAATAGCAAGAGATTCTGTGACCAATGCCGTAGCCAGACGCTGCCAAAAGCCGATGATTATAGTCAAAGGATCTGGAGGAATTCGTTCCTGGATCAAACGCTGGCTTTAAAGAAGAGGTCGCATCCCAGTATTTGACATTTCGACATCCTTCAATTTCCTGTTGTCGATAAAAGTGCTGAGTCCTCCACGCAATTGAACTGTTAACGGAAAATTATTCAATTAAATGTTATATGTTGAGAGGCAACCCCCTTGATTAAATCAACGAATTGACTATTATTTTATAAAGCGGACGAGAAGAGGACACTATGAGTCAGTCATCAGAAATGAAGAAAAAGAGTAGGACGCCCATCGATAAAAAAAAATCTGAACCATCCGAAACTCTGGATTTTATCAGGACAATCATCGAAGAGGATATCCGGAATAACAAAAATGAAGGTCGGGTTCACACACGGTTCCCTCCTGAACCCAATGGTTATCTCCACATCGGACACGCCAAATCCATCTGTCTCAATTTCGGGCTCGCTCAAGAATACAACGGACTGTGCAACTTGCGGTTTGACGATACTAATCCGGCCAAAGAAGAAGTGGAATACGTCGAGTCGATAAAAAAAGACATCCGATGGCTTGGTTTTGACTGGGAAGAGAGAGAATACTATGCATCCGATTATTTTGACCAGCTGTATGACTATGCCCTCCAATTGATCAAATCAGGAAAGGCCTATGTCGATGATTTGAGTGCGGAGGAGATACGAGAATACAGAGGCACTTTGACAGAACCCGGAAAGAAAAGCCCTTACCGGAATCGTTCAATCGAAGAGAATTTGGAATTATTCCAAGGCATGAAGGAAGGGCAGTTTCCAGATGGAACCCGCACTCTGCGAGCTAAAATTGATATGTCTTCCGGAAATCTGAACATGCGGGACCCGGTCATGTACCGTATTCTTCATGCCACACATCACAGGACAGGAGACGACTGGTGTATTTACGCCACATACGACTGGGCACACGGGCAGTCCGATTCCATAGAAAACATTACTCACTCTATCTGCACCTTGGAGTTTGAAGATCATCGCCCCCTTTACAACTGGTTTATCGAGCAGTTGGGTATCTTCCCATCTCGGCAAATTGAGTTTGCCCGCTTGAACCTGAACTACACAGTCATGAGTAAAAGAAAGCTCCTGCAATTGGTTTCAGAGGGACGAGTGTCCGGATGGGATGATCCGCGAATGCCAACCATATCCGGACTCAGGAGAAGAGGCTATACACCCGAGTCCATCCGAGACTTCTGCGACCGGATCGGCTTAGCCAAGAGAGAAAGCATGGTCGATATCGCCCTCCTCGAGCACTGTCTGCGCATCGATTTAAACAAGAGGGCTCAAAGAGTGATGGCTGTGCTGCGGCCTCTGAAGGTCGTTATTGACAATTATCCGGAAGGAGATGTGGAAGAGCTGGATGCGGTGAATAATCCCGAGGACGAACATATGGGAACACGTAAAATCCCCTTCTCGAAAGTGCTGTACATCGAGCAAGAGGATTTTCGGGAAGATCCACCTAAGAAGTTCTTCCGGCTGGCGCCTGGACGAGAAGTCCGCCTGAAGCATGCCTATTATATCACGTGTGAACACCTTGTGAAGGATGCGAAAACAGGAGAAATCAATGAAATTCATTGTTCCTACGATCCCGATACCAGAGGAGGCTGGTCTCAGGATGGACGTAAAGTGATGGGAACACTCCACTGGGTTTCTGCCTCCCATGCGGTCGATGCTGAAATCCGCCTCTATGATCATCTGTTCACTGTTGAAAATCCGAACGAAGTCGAGGCGGGTACTGATTTCAAGGACTATCTCAATCCTGAATCACTCGTGAGTTTGACCAACTGCAAGGTCGAGCCTGGCCTGCAGAGTGCATCTCCAGGAGATCGATACCAGTTCTTAAGGCAGGGTTATTTCTGTGTGGATCCGGATTCTTGCCAGGGAAAGCTCGTCTTCAACCGAACTGTGTCCCTGAGGGACACGTGGGCAAAGATTGAAAAAACAATAGACAACGATAAATCAGAGTGAAGTCGAAGTGAACCACGACGAATCAATTTGCGAGACAACGGACACCGGCCCTTTTCACAACAGGATTTCATAGCGGAAAAAAGACATAGAATCCCGAGCAGGAGCTGAGTGATCATATCGCTCTCAAAATTTCAGGTCTTTGAGGACTCCAGAATTGACCGCAGCTGGCGCAAGACTTCATCAAGTAACAATGTCCTGCCCTCTGTAGTCAATTCCATCAAAACCACGTCTGTTCGGGCTTTTACGGCAGAGATGAACCCCTCCCCTTTGCGGGAAACGGTCGCCATCATCGGTATTTCTGATTCGAGGATGCCGTTGACCAAACTCAGGAATTTTTTTGAAAAGCATTCCATTTTTCCTATCTCGTCAATCAGAATGAGATCGGTCTCGGGATTTAGAAACACCGTGGTATCCAAAAATTTATCAAAACCTGCCACATCGACCCCGTACTTACCCACTCGAAAGCGGCTCTTGAAGCTGACATGAGAAAGCAAACCCCGCTTTCCATCAAGTCCGACCAGTTCGAAACCTTTTCTCACACCCTTATCCCTTATTTCTTGTGTGAAAAAGCCCGCCAGCTGATAGCCCTCCAGTCTCGTGATGAGATTCCTGATAAGAGTGGTCTTTCCTACGCCGGGCATACCGGTAATCAGGATATTTTTAGGACTCATGGCGACCAACACCGTCTTGTTAAGCTCTATCCATTGGCTGTCGCTTATAATTCTATAGTTACATCCGAAGGGAGTGCAACTCCTTCTTTATCCTGAGAACTTAGCCTGGATAAGCAGACAAGAAGAGTCTCCTGTTGTCACTCCCAAATTTCTGTGGTAGGTTAAGATAGCCGGCAGGTTAAGAAACTGTGATAGACTTGAAAGCTAAGTTTTCAGGAAGCCTTGTAGGCAGTGCCCTGGGGGATGCCATAGGCGAGCTGGCATTCCATTTTTCCAGCAAAGAACGGCTGGAGTTGAAACTGGAGCGTTTGAATGAGCTCATCTATACCGACGATACAGCTATGACCATCGGTTTAGGTGAATCGCTCATCAAAAGAGGCTACCTAGATACTCAAGACTTGGGGGAAAGATTCAAGCATAATTTCAAGAATGAACCGTGGCGAGGCTATGCATCGGGCCCTCCGACAATATTCTCCATGGTCGAGCGAACAGGTGTAGCTTACACAGAAGCGGCAAAGTCACTCTTCGGAGGTAAAGGCTCATTCGGAAATGGAGCAGCGATGAGAGCTGCCCCAGTAGGTCTGCTTTATTTCGACTCACCCAGTCTCTACCAAGAGGCATACCTTTCCGCATCAGTTACCCACGCCCATCCGATCGGAGTAGATGGCGCCGCCGTCCAGGCCAAAGCCGTGGGCCTAACTTTAAACCTGGATCCGGATGAGGATTTTCCGCAGACTGATTTCATCGAGAACCTGATCGCCTTTGCCAAGACCCAACAAATGAAGAGCAAATTGCAGCTACTCCCGAAGCTCCTGGAGGATGAGACACCACCCATGCGGGCGGCCCAGCAGATTGGGCGTTCTGTGATGGCTCCAGAGTCTCTCCCCTATGCACTCTACTGTTTTTTGCGCCAACCCAAATCCTTTGCCAACTGCCTTTTCTGCGCCATTTTATACGGAGGCGACCGCGATACCTTGGGAGCGATGGCCTGTGCGGTATCCGGAGCCTACTTGGGTATTGAGTCTATTCCTTCGGTCTGGAAAGCCAAACTTGAAAACAGATCGCATATCGAGCATCTTGCCCAGAGACTCTTCGAGATGAGAACGACGGGCAAGTGATTATCAAAATCTCTTATCTGTCGAATTTGCAAAGGAAGAAAAACTCCTTGCTCAAAGAAAATAAGAAGCGGTCTGGAAGGGGAAAGAATGTCCCATTCAACAGAAAACAGCACTCTACGTGACCGCTTGGGAAAACTTTTAGACAAAAACGTGTCTATCTCCTGGCTATCTATGTCCATTGTCTTGGCCATCGCAGGATTTGTCCTATGGACAGGGGAAAGACAGAACAGCATCCCTCTTGCTCTGAGCAGTGTCGCCATTTCCTGGCTGCTGATGAGGGGGCTGATGTGGCTGCAAAGACGTCGCTGGCCTGACTTCGGCTTCTTAAGGCCGAAGAGTTGGGTTCGAACCATCGCCTGCGGTCTTGTGGGGACAGTCTTCCTGCATATATTGATAAGCTTCATTCTTTCCCCGTTGGTTACAACTCTGACAAAAAAGCCGGTAAATGCCAGCCAGTTTGACCTTCTGAGAGGCAACCTTTCTGCGCTCTTAATCGGACTTGTCGTCGTATGGACCTTGGCTGCCTTTGGCGAAGAAATGGTGTTTCGCGGCTACATCATGCACACCCTCTCCCGACCTTTCAAACACAAAAGCCTGGGCTGGGTCTTTGCCGTATTCTTGACTTCAATCCTGTTCGGATTGGGTCATTCCTATCAAGGGATTACAGGTGTCATCCTCACTGGAGTTGTTGGCGTCTTATATGCTTCGGCGTTCTTCATCTGTAGTCGTAACCTGTGGGTTCCCATCCTGATTCACGGTTTCTACGACACATCGGCTTTTCTGATTATATATTTCAGCCTGGATAGAGCCCTAGGTTGAGTTGGGGTAGCCGGAAAGCACAGCTTTCAGCGTTTCTAGCACTACAGCCGATAGTTCAGAGTGGAATCCCAACTCAAAAAGGGGGAACGACTCTCTGGACTATTCTTCTTTTGCTGCTTTATTCAGCATATCAAGAATCATCGTATTATCAGGATTCAACTCCAGCGCTTTGGCGTAGTTCTTTATGGCCAGATTCTTTTTATCTTGTTTCAAATAAGCGTCGGCAAGACTGACATAAGTGTAGGCAAATTTTGGATTAACTTCTGCATTCAGCTTTAAAATCTCAATGGCTCCATCGACATCTTTCGTCTTGTTCAAGAGGTGATTTCCTAGCTTGATCAACTCCATGGGTTGAAAATTGTACTTTTTGGGGTGTTTTTCCTTCAGGTCTTGATACTGAGCTATCGCGGCCTTGACATCCTGCTTTTTGATCGTCTGATAGAGGACAGAAGCTATAGATTCAACTGGTTCCTTGGGGGGCTTCCCGTAGATAATGTTGAAAATGCCCTCACTTATGCTGCCCAAACTGGCACCAGGAGCGCTGTTGAGCAGGACGACGAGATGCTGATCGGTGACCTGTCTATCGATGAGGGTGTTGAAGCCATTTATGCCTCCGCCATGAGAAATGTGTAGCTTTTTTTCCTCAGACTCCGTTTCTTTTTTCTCATTGATCGACCAGCCAAAGGCATAATGGCCACCGAAGGCTTTGATATGCGGTTGGAACATGATTTCTTTCAGCTTGTTGGGAAGCAATTTCTCGGTGTACAGTGCGCGATCCCACAGATAGAGGTCCTCCACGGTGGAGTACAGGGATCCTGCCGCATAGGGAAGAGACATATCCAGGTAAGGAGCATTTTCATAACCATCCAACGTGAGATTATAGCCTGTGGCGCGATGGGGCATGATGGTGTCATGGTGATCGTAACCCGTGTCTTTCATTCCCAAGGGATTGAAGATTCTCTCCTTCAGGGCATCTTCGTAGGTCTTTCCGGTGACTTCCTCAATGATAGCGCCCAGGATAAAATAGCCTGAATTGTTGTAGGCAAATTTCTTCCCCGGCTCAAATTCAAGGTCGTCGCTGCAATACTTTTTGACAAATTCCTCGACGCCATAGGGGTCACGGCTTATGTCTTGGAAAAAATCTGGTCGACTTGTATAACTCGGAATACCCGAACTGTGAGTCAGCAAATGATGAACGGTGACTTTCTCGCCAGTATCTTTTCGATAATAAGGAAGATATTTGGAGAGTTTCCCTTCCAAAGCGATCTTCCCTTCATTCAGAAGCTGCATAATCAGCATGGAAGTGAACTGTTTGGTAATCGATCCCAACCTGAATTTGGTATCTGGTTTATGCGGAATATTCCACTCCACATTGGCCAGACCGTATGCATTTTTAAAGATAACCTTGCCCCCCTCTGCTACGAGCACAGTTCCGTTAAATCCTTCATGCTTTTGATACAGCTTCATCAACTCATCGATTTGGGCGGCTTTGTCCTGGGTAAAACTCCAGGTCTGAACAACAAAGACAGTCAAAGCGACGAGGGCCACTGCTTTTAGGAAAGACGTCTTAAAACCATGTTTCATCGCACATCTCCTTTCGCTCAAATTTATGTTTAAATCCTCCATTAGGTCGTTATTGTATTTCAGAAGCACTTTAAATACAAATAGTTGCGTATCATGATTTTCTTGTTCACTAGGGGATTGTAGATTCTTCCCAATCATTATTGTGAATCTGAGGTGAATCTTGATTAATAGCATAATCATCTATATTCTATAGGATAAAACTGTTTATATTCCTTCCGGAAAACGACTTAGATTCGAGAAGTAAATGAAAAAAATTGGATTTCCTGTCTTCGCCTCTTTCCTGTTGGCAGCACACTTTTCACGGATACAGAATGACTGGCTGGCCGTTGCATGTTTACTTTCCCCTCTAATCCTCCTTGTTAGGAAAAGATGGGCCTTGATGATCTATCAGACCTATTTAGCAATTGGTGGAATCATCTGGGCCGCAAGAATGGTGGAACTTGTCCGCATGAGGCAGAGTGAAGGAGAGCCATGGTTACGTTTGGCGCTAATTCTCACGGCTGTCGCCTTATTCACCTTTCTCTCAGCTCTGGTCTTCCAAAACAAGAAAATTAAGAGCCGATACCGTCTTGAAGAGTTGGAAGAAGAGCACCTACCCTCTTGGCCGAGTTACGCTTCATTCCTCCTAACCGCTGTTTTACTCTCCGTAGTCCACTTCAAGGTCTCACCTCCGGTGCTCCTCCTGGAACGGTTTCTTCCCGGAGCAGGACCTGTCGAAATCGCTATCCTCGCCATCTATACCGCTTGGATTACAGAAATCATGCTTCACATTAAGCGCAGCAGCAAGACACGCACCCTTATCTGGAGCTTTTTCTCGGGAGTTTTCTTCGCCCAATTTATTCTGGGTCTGTCGGGCTTCAGCAAATTCCTGATGACAGGAAAATGGCATCTCCCAATTCCTGCTATGATCATAGCGGGGCCCGTTTTTCGAGGTTCAGGATTTTTCATGCTCATCCTTTTTTTTAGCACAACGATCATTATCGGGTCAGCCTGGTGCAGTCATCTCTGTTACATCGGAGCCTGGGATAACCTGATTTCCAAACAAAGGAATCGGTCAAAGATACTCCCTCCATGGATTAATATACTCAGAGCAGGAATTCTTCTATCTGTTGTTCTTGCTGCTCTGGTCTTTCGATTGTCCGGAATGCCCTCAGCCACCGCTACATTAATCGCCATTCTTTATGGGATTGCAGGAGTGGGAATCATGGTCTTTATCTCTCGGATAAACGGAGTGATGACCCATTGCACGGTCTATTGCCCGATTGGTTTAGTGGCCAATCTTATCGGTAAAATTAATCCACTCCGGATCCGTTTCACAGATGCCTGTGACGAGTGCGGCGCCTGTCGTTCCTTATGCCGTTACAACGCCTTGAATGCCGTTCACATTCAGCGAAGGAAACCAGGCATAACCTGTACACTGTGCGGGGATTGCCTTGCCGGTTGTCCTAAAGACGCCTTGAGATACAAACTGTTCGACCTTTCGGCAAGAAATGCCCGAATAGCCTTCATCGTCATCGCTGTTTCCCTGCACGCGATTTTCCTCGGTGTCGCAAGACTCTAGCCATGATTCCGTTGGAATAGATGAGCCCAAGTCCGTTTGAGACCCATACAAGAGGACAACAGCACGCTCCGCTTCCATACGAGCCGCCCATTAGTGTTGACCGACATGTATGGCTATGATAAAAAATAAATTCCTCCCATCATTTGAATGACCTAGGAGGCAAAGAACAATGCGTAAAAAACTAATCGTTTTAACCGCTTTATTTCTCCTTGCCATAATACCGGCATGTCAAAAAAAGGGAATAGAAAGTCAGGCCCCTCTAACCTATCCTGGTACCAAAAAAGTCGAGCAGATAGATGATTACTTTGGGACAAAAGTCGAAGATCCCTACCGGTGGCTGGAAGACGACACGGCGGAAGATGTCAGGCAGTGGGTCGAAGAGCAAAACAAAGTCACTTTTTCCTATCTGGATAATATCCCTTTTCGCGAAAAGATCCATCAACGTTTGACCGAAGTTTATAACTACCCGAAGCATTCGGCTCCAATCAGAGCCGGCGATCACTATTTCTTCTACAAAAATGATGGTTTGCAGAACCAATCCGTGATCTATGTCCAAAAGGGGTTGGATGGAGAGCCAGAGGTGTTCATCGATCCCAATCTTCTCGCTCCGGACGGGACAATCAGAATATCTCTTGTGGGTTTCTCCAAAGACAACAAGTATGTCACTTACTCCAAGTCAGAAGCTGGCTCTGATTGGCGAGAACTCAGAATCATGGAAATAGCGACAAAGAAGGAGCTGAGCGACAGAATCCAGTGGGTGAAATTCACTCCCGCTGCTTGGTACGGAAACGGATTCTTTTACAGTGGATTCGATAAACCGGAAGCTGGCCAAGAACTGTCCGCAGCCAACACATATCAAAAAGTCTTTTACCATGCTCTCGGAAACCCCCAAGATAGCGATAAGCTTATCTATGAGGACAAAGATCACCCATTCCGCTACACTCGAGTTCAAGCCACGGAAGACAAAAAGTATCTGTTTCTGACTATATCTGAGGGAACACACGGCAACGAGCTCTATTACGCCGACCTGGCTTCGGATAAGCTGTCATTCAAGCCACTCATCCAGGGATTCGAGTACGACAGCAATCTGATCGACAACATCGGAGATAAATTTCTCGTCTATACCAACATAGACGCGCCGAATTACAGGGTCGTTATGATCGATTCCCGAAAGCCAGAAAAGGAAAACTGGAAACCTGTTATTCCAGAAGAAACTGAAGTGCTAGACAATGCAAGCACTGCAGGCGGGCATCTGTTTTGCCGATATCTGAAGGATGTCTCAACGCACGTTTATCAATACGATATGGCTGGTAATCCCGTAAGAGAGGTCCATCTCCCGTCTCTGGGAACCGCCAGCGGATTTGCCGGGAAAAAAGAGGACGATATTCTTTTCTTCACCTTCATGTCCTTCACCACTCCGCCGACAATATACAAGTACGATATCGTCAGCGGTCAATCCGAGCTCTTTCAGGAGACTGATGTCCCCTTCGATCCAGAGGAATTTACAGCTAAACAAGTATTTTACACAAGCAAGGATGGCACTAAAATACCCATGTTTATCGTCCACAGGAAAGGCCTCAAACTTGACGGGAATAATCCAACCTATCTCTACGCCTATGGCGGTTTCAATGCAAGCTTGCTGCCGTCTTTCAACGCCACAGTCATTCCCCTTCTCGAATCCGGATGCATCTACGCCCAACCCAACCTCCGTGGCGGAGGAGAATACGGTGAAAAATGGCATAGGGCAGGGATGCTGCACAATAAGCAGAATGTATTTGATGATTTCATCGCAGCCGCGGAGTATTTGATCGCACAGGATTACACCTCAAAAGAAAAACTGGCCATAGCGGGGGCATCCAACGGAGGCTTGCTCGTCGGTGCCTGCATGACTCAGCGCCCTGATCTATTCCGGGTGACTTTCCCGGCCGTTGGTGTTATGGATATGCTCCGCTATCATAAATTCACTGTTGGCTGGGGATGGGCTGTGGAGTATGGCTCGAGCGATGAGGAAGAGCATTTCACAAATCTCTATTCCTATTCTCCCCTGCATAACATCAAAGAGGGGATTTCCTATCCGGCCACCCTTGTGACCACGGCAGACCATGATGACCGAGTCGTTCCCGCCCATTCTTTTAAATTCATAGCGACGCTCCAGGAAAAATACAAGGGAAGCGATCCTGTTCTCATCCGGATCGAGACCAGGTCAGGACATGGGGCTTCGAGCACGACGAAGCGTTTGGAAGAGATTGCTGACAAGTACGCCTTCATGTTTCATATCATGGGCATCGGGCCTTTGCGTTGATCGATCAAGCATATCGGAACAGAAAATGCCAGTAAGTTTAAAAAAGATGAGAACCTCTTTGACAACCGCGAGTGATTTTTGTATCTTGACTTACACCTCATAGAGGGCCAACATATGATCATAATAAAAAATATTGTTCGAAAACTTATAAACGGAGTAATGCCAAATGAAACCCACAATTAAACCCAATAATCCAAATTTCTCTTCGGGACCATGCGCGAAGCATCCAGGCTATTCACTCGATGAGCTCAAGGACGCCCCGCTAGGCCGTTCGCATCGAAGCAGCCTTGGCAAAGGAAAACTTGCGGAGTCCATCGAAAGGACAAAGCAGATTCTCGGACTGCCTGAAAATTACCTGGTCGGCATCGTGCCGGCTTCTGATACAGGCGCCTTCGAAATGGCGATGTGGTCGATGCTCGGAGTCCGCGGTGTGGATGTCCTGGTCTGGGAATCATTCAGTCAAGGATGGGCCACTGATATCGAAAAGCAGCTCAAACTGGAGAATGTCAGGGTGTATAAGGCAGATTACGGAAAATTGCCTGACCTCAGCCAGGTTGATTTCGCCAACGACGTGGTTTTTGTCTGGAATGGGACGACCAGCGGCGTCAAACTCCCCAACGGTGATTGGATAGCCGACGATCGCGAAGGTCTGACTCTGTGTGACGCGACATCGGCTATTTTTGCCATGGAAATCCCCTACCATAAACTCGATGTCATCACCTATTCTTGGCAAAAAGTTCTGGGGGGTGAGGCTGCTCATGGAATATTGATTCTGTCTCCGCGAGCGGTTGAGAGATTGGAGAGCTATACGCCATCCTGGCCTCTGCCAAAAATTTTCCGAATGACCAAGGGTGGAAAACTGATTGATGGAATTTTCAAAGGCTCAACCATCAACACCCCCTCCATGATGGTCAACGAAGATTATCTAGCAGCTCTGGATTGGGCTGAATCCGTCGGCGGATTGTCAGGATTGTTCCAGCGGAGCAATGCCAACCTGGCTGTTTGGGAAAAATTTGTCGAAGGACACGACTGGATTGATTTTCTCGCCGATAGCAAAGACATCCGCTCCAACACAAGCGTCTGCTTCAAGGTGGATCTGCCTGAAGACAAACTGAAAGAGCTAGTCAACCTTCTGGCTAGCGAAGGCGTTGCCTACGACTGTGCCTCTTATCGAGATGCTCCTTCCGGACTTCGTTTTTGGTGTGGGGCAACGGTGGAAGCTTCCGACCTGGAGATCGTTACCCAGTGGTTGGAGTGGGCCTATAACGAAGTCAAATAAGCAATACAAATAAGAAGAACAGCCGGCGGACGGTTGATGACCGTTAATGACACGGTTCCTATATTGCCTTCAGGAACGGGAGTTTTACTTTACCTGCTGTAATAAAACGGCTGATGCGCCCCAAACCTCTGAATCTTCTTTATCGACGACGTTTATGACGATCTTATCTCCATCCTTGAATCCCGGATTCTTGAAATAGGCAAAAGTCCGAAATCCGATCGTTTCTGAGACCGAAGCTTCATCTGTCACACGAAGATTGGATGCTCTTGGCGGGAAAAAATCATACTGTGTCTGAAAGCGGTAATACCTCATTCGAGACAGGGCCAGATTTTCCTTACTGAAACGGCTGTACATCCTGTAATCTCTCGTGTCCTGATCATATTCCTTTCTCAGCTCTTTAATGCCGACCATCTGGTATGATCTCCCGTCGTGAACGAGCGTCACATCATTGCGATTAATATTGGCGATAACACGGGGGTCTGCTCCTATGTACAGCACAAAAGGGACGTAGGGGCTATCGAGAATTCTGACTGCCATGTTGGCATCCACAGCAAGATTTATCGCACCTTCTTCATTGTAAAAAACATGATTTCCCAAATCGACGGTCTGTGCGGAAAGCATGAGTGTCAGGAGACCCAAACTCAATCCTATTTTTACGAGTTTCATCTTACCCTCCTCAGGGGATTTGGATAGTAATGAATCAACAGCATATTTTACCATAATTCTATAGAATTTATAAGAAATTAAAAAACAATCGGCAACCACTTGGGACAGGCTCACTTCTTTAAGGCGGCGCTCCATTCTCTTGAAAAAAGGAATGCGTTCAAACAAATTTTCACTTCCTTTCCTAAAGACAATTGAAGCTCAAGGGATCTTTATGAACAAAGTCATATTGTACTCAATAATCCTGTTAATAAGTGGACTGAAGGGAATTAGCGCCTTTCCATTCAAACAAAATTCATTAGCACGAAGAGGGAGCATCCATGACCGGACCGTGCATATTGAAGAAGAATTAGTACTTGATATTCCCCATATCCATCGGCTGTGCAACAGAATGGACCTCATCAAAAGACACCTTGATATCGGCAAATGCGAACTGCAAAAGATGGCGGACCAATCTTTCCCAATGGCAGGAAAAAAAGTCTCCAAAAACCCACAAAGATTAACCCGTATCAGGCCAAATCGAAGCTTTTGCGCTAAACAGCCACCTCTTTGATCTTGACCTTACCGAGGTCAATCTCACCGAGGCCGTGCTCATAGCCCCGCTTGATCATGATGATGTTCTGAGGATTCAGACCCCAAAGCATTGAGCAGTAGGCATCGATGGCAACCCTGTCCACCCCCGCAACGATCTTTAGAGGTTTAGCGAGTTTGCCGGGGCCGAAGGGTCCGTTGGTGGTGATGAACTCTGTGGCGTCCACAATGCACAGTGTCGGCTTGGCTGCCAGGTTCAAATCGGCTATACACTGGTCGAGATGAGGGATATCGTCCGGTTCCTTGAATTTCCCGGTGTGGAAGAACATGTTGATGGCCTGCAGGTTTAATCCCATATAGTTTTTCATCGTTCCCGTAAATTTATTTCCGACATGGTCTTTCGTGATGGGCATATCGATAAAGACATCATTCTCGTAAAAAGCCTTCATGATTTTTGCCTCTTTAAGGGCTTTCCCCTGGGGGAGAGGAACAGCCTTGTAGAGAGATTCGTCTTTCATATCGACCAACTTCAGCGTAGCGCCCTCTTCTTCGACAGCAGAAGCCAACCCCGTCGATTCCCACGCCTTTCTCGGGAGCCAACTCAGGCAATTGATCTCGCTCGCGCCCGCTTCCTTGCACATCCGGATGGTCGCCCTGACAATCTCAGGCTTGGTGAAAGCGCCTGGGTTATTCCTCTGCGTATTGGGGAGGATCGCCACTTTGGAGCCCTTGGGAACAAAATTACTCATGCCTCCCAAAAGCTCTACAGCCAGGGCGGTTCCCTTCAAATAATCCGATCCCTTGGCCACAGCGATGTCCACTCCAGGCGCGGCCTGAAGGAAGGGCCCTTGAAGAAGCTGCGAGATAACCGTTCCACCCAGGGTAGAAGCGACTCCTATTTGCGTTGATTTTTTAAGGAAATCCCTCCTTGTAATTTTTTTACCCATTTTTCCTCCTTTCCATGCATAGACTTCCTTTCGATCGAGCCATTTATTATACCTCTCTATTTTTGCTAGTAAATCTCCTCTTGAATTCTCTCCACGGCCGCCACAGCATCGATCAACCCGTGCCCGACATACTCGTTCGGCTCGGACAGACCCAATACGTCAAGTTGCGCTGTATCCTTTATACACTGTGTTATCAATTTCACATAAGCGCCAGGTTTTTTCAGCAATTCCTGGCTGGGTGGAGCAGCGCTGCGCATGAGAGCAACCACACCGGCTGCTATAGGCGCCGATAGAGAAGTTCCGGCCACGTAGGTGTTTGTCATTCCTTTCATGTAAACGGGGACAAGAACAAACACATCTTTCGAGGGTGCGGCCACATCGACGAAGTCACCCATGACCGAATGGGGCCAGGGACGAATCTTCCCATTCCGTTTTTCAACTCCACCAATCAACAGGACTTCTCTGTCAAAAGCCCTGTAGAGTGATTCTTCAGGTCGCAACCCGAGGTAGACACGGGGAATATTTCCAGCCGAGCTACAGATGATCACATTGTGTTCATACGCGTACCGCACGGCTTCGGCCTCGACCGGCTCAGAAGGCAGTAAGCGTGAGCTCTTGGATATGATGTGGGCTCCATGATGGACTGCCCAATAAATGCCGGCGGCAGCTTGCTCTGTCAGCCAGTAATCATAAGGAGGGTCATTCATCGTGTCGGAATCGTGGATGCGTACAGGCATGATCTTGCACTGCGGCGCGATCGCCAGGAGGGCTGATGAGACACCGGTCCCATGCAGTCCGTAATCGATCATGGCCGGATTTTCGGCGCTCCAGGGAGGGGTAGTCCGCATCACGAAATTGAACCCTGGAACAACTCTATCCCGAAAGAGCGAATTGTAAGGATCGATTCCGGAATCGATCACGGCCACGATTACTCCTTCCCCCTGTGTTTTCGGCCAGCATTTGCGGGCATCGACGGCATCCACAGCCCATTGGGATTTCAAATCTGGTGGGATAACATTCGCGTACCATTGTGCCTTTGGAAAATCCGGAAGATCATTTTTTGCGTAGAAACCCAAGGTTTGCAGGACTAAATCGAGGGTGGATTTTCCTTTGTTATGGGGAAGCATCATGGCAAAATCAGCTCTGGGCTGTTTGCGAAAGAGCGAACCGACAAACCGCGCGGCGTACTCTTTGGCCAGAGAAATAAATTTCACTCGGAACGTCTGTAACGACTCCTCATCCCCTTTTTTTATCAAAGACTCGAAAACCGGAGCATCCTTCTGGTAGGCCAGGACCATGATCCGCTCAAAAAGATAGGGGATTCCATCCTGGGCATTCGCGATTCTCTCCAAATCCTGCTGACTCAACTGCGCTTTCAGGAAATGTTTCTCTAGAAAATCATTGACTGTGGCGAAAAATTCAATCTTTGCGCTGTCGAAGATTTGATTAAGCTCTGTCTCAATCATCTCCTGATTTCCTGCAATACCCTCTGGATATACGGCAACTGTCAAAAAAATATAAAATAAGAAAGTAAAGAGAAATGAGGATATTTTATTCATCTTTATCCCTTCAAAGTGAACTTTCCAGAAGTTTTCTGCAGAGAAAATTTTAGCTTCGAGAATACCCGAAATATTCAAAGGCAGCACTGGCTCAAAAAGCGAAGGAAGGGGAGGCTCCAGTGTGAAACCACCCCTGTCGAACACAAAATCTAATTAAAGCTAATATTAAAACCTAACTGTCCCCATCTTCTGGGCGTGGGCAGATCTATACGCTCCCAGTAGAGCGCATCGAAAAGATTGAAGACATCAAGAAAGATGGAAAGATGCGTGCTCCCTCCAATTCTGAAACCCTTGGATACTTTCAAGTCGAACACCCACACTTTATCCTTGGGTGACAGGAGCAGCTGGTAGAACTCATCATCCATATTCCAAAAGATCCACCTGCCGCGGAGGTTGGCCAGAAAATCAAATTTATCGTTCCTGTATTTGATTCCAGTCTTATACGTCCTGGTTGGGATCCATATGATTACTTCCTCTCCCTCATCTGTTTCTTCCGAATGGTCGTTGAAGTTAGTGCCCCCGTAGACCTGAAGCCCAAAGGGAGCAATCAATCCAACTTCAGCTTCATACCCTTTGCGGATAAAGTCACTGATGTTATCCCAAATTAACCTTCCAGCGTCAGGACCCTCTGTTATAGGCACAGTGGTAATTCCATTGGTCATTTTGTGATAGTAAGCTGAAAATTTGAGCCACAGAAAGTCCAGTTCCTGGGATTCGAAACCAGCGCTGTAAGCCCAGGCTCTTTCGGCTTTAAGATCTGGATTGGGAAGATATCCTGCCGAATAGGTTTCGATAATTCTGTAGAGAATAGGGGGGATCTTGAACGTTCTTCCAACATTTGCACGGATCAGAGTTGCTCTTCCAAGATTGAGGTTGGCACCGAAAGTAGGGCTCAACTGGGACTCATTTATAGAGCTGTCATAATCATATCTCACACCCGCGTTCAGTCCGAGGGGGCCAAGGCGGTACTCGGCATTGGCAAAAGGGGCATACTGATCGATGTACTGAGTTTTAATATCGGTAAATTCAATATCGTTCCATATATCCGCTTTGATCCGGTAATAATCCCCGCCAACCACCATGTTGAATTCCAAAGACGGACGGTAATGGGCGGTAACAGATGCTCCCAGCCTCTGTTCATCGAATGTCGTATTGAAAGAGAATCCTTCTACAACATACTCTACTGCCGATTCATATCCTGTTTTATAGTATTTGAGGGTTGTTTCAACGTCCCAGGCAGCACTCAATTGTGTCGTCAACCGGGCATAGCCCACCTGAGTATTCATATCCGTATCCATCCTATCGTTCCAGTAGAAAAACCCAGGAAAAAGCTCCCTGTAATAGTGGAATTGAGTGTCAAGTTTATTATAGGTATAGAAAACATCCATGTAAGTTCTGTCGCTGAAATCATAGCTGAGCTTGGCATATATCGTGTTGAGTTTTTCCTCTCCGTAATCTACAAACCCATCATGGCGGTAGTATCTCACACCGAATATGTAGCCGAGTTTATCCACATTTCCCATACCGCTGAGCGTAAAATCCTGAAGGCCTCCCCCACCCGGATTGGGAGTGGCGTTGCCCTCTGCCCAATCCATCTCTCCGAAGGTCCCCAACGCCCCTTTCAGGCTGAATTGCGGCTTTTCCAAATTTTTTGGCCGTTTAGTGACAAAATTGATGATCCCGCCCATGTTGGATCCCCAGGCAGATGTTGATCCGCCTTTGATGACCTCTAACTGATCGATCATCATATCAGAGTAGGAATTGGATAATGTCCACGACTCAAGGACTCCCGAGACTTCCACGCCGTCGACCATCTGCTTGACGTAGTCACTGCCGTACCCGTTGATAGACACCCAGCTTCCCGCCTGCATGTTCCCGTTCGACGCGGACACATCCACACCCGTAATATTATCCAGAGCGCGGTGCATGTTTGACACAGGCGTCTCTGCCAGCTCTTCGCTGGTAACGACTTCCACATTCAGGGGAACTTCCTGGAGTTTGACGACAGCTCTTCTGGCTGTTACTGTCGCTTCGTGGGCAAAGCCCATTTTCAATTCAATGGTCAGTTCCGTCGTTTGTCCGGCCGTGATCATGACATCCCTTTCTGTAAATTTGATATAACCCGGCAAATCAAAAACAACCCTGTAAACCCCCTCCGGGATATTCCGGATCACAAAATTCCCTTCGGCATCTGTTTCTCCGAATATCTTCGTACCCGCTATGCCGATCTGAACGGTGGGAAGACCGAACTTCTCAGCCGAATCAACAACCTTTCCTGTTAGTGTGCCACCTACTTGTGCCCAGCCTAGAGTGGCAAGCACTAAAAAACAGACCACAAATACAACCGCACTGACTCTTCTTGATGGTTTTCTCATGTAGACCTCCTTCATGAATACTTATCGACTTAATAGACGTAACAGGTATCTCTTTTGTGCCATTTCATAAAAACTTTCTTATACAGTCTTAAAACGAAATGGCAAAAAAAGCTAATAATGATCGTCTGATAATGGTAGTGCCCAAGATCGAAATTCGGAAAGAGTTATGAAAAAGCACACTCTTCTTCATTCAAACTTCCTCGCGAGACTACACCTTTCTACAAAGGTCATAAATGTCATCACTCTTGAAAAACGGCAATGAACTGTATATAAAAAAGGCAGAATTTATTAAGACCGATTAAGGACATGTTCGAATAAGAAATCAATAAATTGACTACGAGGAGATCACATATGCTTAGATTCAAATATGTTTTATCCATTCTCATTTGTCTTTTTCTTTTCATCACAAACCCCATCTCGATCCAAGGAGATCAGTCCGTTCCAGGATTGACTCTGGATCAAATCAAGTCCATCATCGACACAGCCTCGGGCGAACTCGCGTTAACTCACGTCAGACAGTTGGCTTTACACCACCGCTGGTTTGTCTCCGATGGTTACCATGAGGCTGCACTCTACGTCCAAAGAAAAGCTGTTGAGTACGGCTTGGCCGATATCCACATCGAGACATTTCCTGCTGACGGGAAAATATTCTACTCGACTGACAGGAGTTATCCGAAATGGACCGTTCGCTCCGCTCGATTGAGACTCGTATCGCCCACCTCAAAGCACCTCGTTTCCTGGGCTGAAAATCCGATAACTCTGGCTACCTACAGTCGGACAGCCGATGTCACGGCTGAACTCGTCGATGTGGGAAAGGGTGTTAAGCCCTCGGATTATGAGGGAAAAAACGTCAAGGGGAAGCTCGTTCTGGCCTCTTCTCCTCAGGGAGAGGGGCGCATTGAGCTCGTCCACCGCCTGGCCGTGCTCGAGCGGGGAGCAGCTGGCGTCATCTCCTACCGTGGCTACAACCCAGACGCTTTCCCAGAGCTTATTACCTGGGATCACATTTTTACCCACGAGCTAAACGGCGTGCAATCCACCTTTGGATTCTGTGTGTCCAAACGCATGGGCTGGGAATTTCAGCGACTCCTGAGTGAAGGCGAAAAAGTGGTGCTCCATGCGGAAGTGGACGCCGAGATATCCGACGGAGAGTACGAGATCGTCAAGGCAAGCATTCCCGGCACAGACCTGAACAATCAGGAGATTTGGTTTATCGCGCACCTCGATCACCATCTTCCCGCGGCTAATGACAATGCCAGCGGCAGTGCGGCCATTCTCGAGACCGCCAGAACTTTAAGGGCTTTGATTGATTCGGGCGCTCTTCCTGCACCTCGCCGAACGATTCGCTTTTTCTGGGTGCCAGAAATATGCGGGACATATGCGTATGTTGCCAACCATCTCGAAGAGACACAAAGAGCTGTGGCTGTCATCAACATGGACATGGTGGGGGAACATCAAACCAAATGCGGTTCGATTTACCAAATTGCTCAAACTCCGGATTCAATGCCCTCCTATTTGAACGATATTCTGGCCTTCAACCTCGAGTTTCTGAAATCGAAGGATTACAGGCCTGGCAAGGAGTTGACAGATCCCTATCTTGTGGTCTCTTTAACCGGCAGCAGAGTACTCTGGAACGCCAGGATCACACCCTACTCCGGCGGCAGCGATCATATCGTGTTCCTGGGCGGTGTCGTCAATGTTCCAGCGACCCAGTTCGGAAATTGGCCCGATCACTATTACCACTCCAGCGGAGATACTCCGGATAAGACTGACCCCACAACACTGAAGAGATCTGTTGTCCTCGGATCTATGGTGGCTTCCACGGTGGCTAACCTGGACACTCAGTCGGGGCTATCTTTGATCAGCCAAATCCATTCACGTGCACTGAAGAGAATGGGGGGAGTCAATGAGAGAGCCAGAAACATGTTATTGAGAAGTGAGCTGGCTGGGGAAGACCTCAAAGAAGCGGTGAATACTATTCACTGGGCAGGGAAAAAGGAGGAGGCAACACTTCGTTCCCTATCTAACCTTCTGCCAACTGATAAAAAGATTTCGTCCGCAATCAAAAACAACGTTGAAGAAATCAGTCAATTTTCCGAATCACAGAAGCACTTACTTAACGAATATTACAAAGAGTTGTGCCGGATTCAGGGTAAGCCTGTTAAAGGCATCCAGTTCACCCAAGAAGAAAAATCGGCAACACGTCTGATTCCTGTCAGAAATGCGGCCTATCCCGGACCGATTTCCAGTGACTACTTGGAAGCCAAGATCACCAGTCTCAAAGACCTGAATTTTCCCTTCACGGGTCTTCAGTTTTTCGAGATCGCTGCCTTTATTGACGGACAAAAAAGTGTCCTCGACATCCGAAACGCAGTGAGTGCCGAGTGCGGTCCGGTTGATGTCGGTGATGTGCTTGCCTTTCTCAAGTTGCTGGAAAAAATCGATTTGATTTCATTTAGGTAACAGGCTGAGTTATCTAGGAGGGTATCTTACGTAAAAAAAATCACTATTCTGATTCAAAGACAATGCCTCAGCTTTAAGTAAGGAGGGTATTAGATGAAGCCAGCCAATATAAGAGTCCTTTTTGTTTTTTGTATCTTCCTCGGACTTTTGGTTCCAACAGTCGCGGACCAGGGGAAGTACCTATTGCCCCATGATCTGTTAAACCTACTGGCCAGTGAAATCTCCGGGGAAGAAGCTTTCGAACATGTCATCAATCTATCGGGGTGGCCTAAAAACAGGGCTGAAAAGGAATACAAAGATACGTTCTACGAGGCAGCCTATGTCCTGGATAAGGCCAAAGAGTACGGGCTGGAACACACGGACATAGAGTACTTCCCGTACGAGATAGAGGACTGGGACCCTATCTCAGCTGAGCTGTGGATTGACGAGCCGGTGCAGAGAAAATTGACCGGGCTGGATATAGTCCATCTCTGTCTGATCCAGTACAGCAAATCCACGGATATTACAGCAGAACTTATCGACGTGGGGGAAGGAACATCACCTGAAGATTATGAAGGTAAGAATGTCGAGGGGAAGATAGTCCTCTGCAACGGCTACGAAGATCCCGTCAACACCGAAGCTGTCCAGAAGAGGGGTGCATTGGGAATCATCAGCTATCGCTCCGCACGCCCCAATGAATATCCGGATATGGTCAGCTGGAGTGCCTATTTTCAACCCATGATCGAGGGATCTGGAAAATACACTTTTGGTTTCATGATTTCTCCCCGACAGGGGGAAGAATTAAAGAGACTCCTCCGCATGCATAAGAAAGTGATCATGAAGGCTCATGTCAAAAGCCAGACACATCCAGGGAAGCTGGATGTCATTAACACAGTCATCAAGGGCAAGGAGAAGCCGGAAGAGGAGATCATGCTTATGGCTCATCTCTTCGAGTACTACTACAAACAGGGGGCCAATGATAACAAAAGCGGCAGTGCGGCCATACTGGAGACCTCAAGAGTCATCAACAAACTCATGGGCGAGAAGAAAATTACCCCACTCAAACGGAGCATTCGTATATTTTGGGAGCCGGAAGGATGGGGGACATTTGCCTGGCTGGCAAAATACCCGGACGCCCCTTCCAGGCTGAAGGCTGTCATAGATATGGATATGGTGGGGGAGAGCCACCAGAAATGCGGATCCGTCTTTCGCGTGATGACGACTCCGGATTCATTCCCGCATTTTTTCAATGATGTGATGAGGCACTTCACTGAATATGTTGCCCTAAAAAGCGGCATAGGTGAACGGACTGAATCAAAGTCTGCTGTCGAATTGATCGCTGCTCCTTCGGGATCCAGGGATCCCTTTTACCACCAGCTTGTCCATTTTAATCCACGGATGTACAATGAAATTTGGCTGGCCGTTCCTCACATATTATTCAACTGCGGGCCTGATCCCTTTTATCATTCCAGCGAAGATCGACCTGATAAATGCGATCCCACCCAACTGAAAAGAGCAGCCTTCCTGGCAGCAGCTTCAGCCATATACCTGGCCAATCTTGAAGAGAAGGATATCCCTCAATTGAGCTCTGTCGTGCTCGCTGCCGGCGAAGAACGTCTGGCCAAAGACCAAAAGAAGGCCCTCTATCTTCTGGCCGATAGCAATTCAAGCAACGTCCACCAAAAATACAAGGACGCTCTCAACATCGTCCGTCACGGCCTCCAGAGGGAAAAGAATACCCTGGTTTCCATAGGGAACTATTTGAAGCTTCCGGAAAAACAGACGGATCAGTTGAAGAATTTGGTGAATAACAAAGATAAAGCCGCCTTGTCCACAATCGAAAATTACTATATGTATTTATGTCACAGCAAAGGTCAGGAGCCGATTGAGCCATCGATAACAGCAGAAGAAAGAGAATTAGACCGATACATACCAAAAAGGATATTAGGCCTCGAATACCTCACGGATTTCTATTACTTAGAAAAAACATTGAAAGACGACACCATAAAACAAAAGCTGGAGATATTCAAACTAGGACGACTTGTACCTTGGGAGGCACTGAATTTTGCCGACGGCAAACGGAGTATCCTCGAGATTCGGAACGCTCTCAGCGCCGAGTTCAGCCCTACCGATATCAGCTTTCAAGCTGTACAGGAGTACATAGACGTTTTAGAAAAAGCAAGAGTCATTCGAATAGAAAAAAGAAGGGAATGAGGCCGTTTTAGGAGAAAACCGTTTAACGATCCATACTCAATTGGAGTGCAGCCTTGAGCGTTTTTTCAGCATCAATCATGCCATAACCGCATTCGGGTGAGAAGCCCTCGAAACCAACAATCCGAGGATTGGCGTTATTCCTGACCAAATCCATGAGTGTTTGCGCGTATTTGCCGAATGCTTCCTCCCCCGTCCGGGGATATTCGGAGATAAGAAGGGCAAAAAGAGAAGAAACTACAGGAATTGCGGCAGATATGCTGGGGATATAGGTATCTTCTTCTTCGACATAGGTCGGAAAAGCACCGAAGATGTCATTGGGAGCCACGACATCATTCGTCTCACCTGGAGCACAGACGTCCCAGTATCCATACGTGCCATCTTCCTTTTTCCCAGCAGCCGTTACGGTAAATACAGTATCGTACTGCGAAGGGTAGTTGAGCACATTTCCCTGTTTGTACCAGCGGCTGTACAATCCGCCGCTGACGATGACGCAATTTTTATCAAAAGCGTACTGACAGGCTTCCCGCAGATAATCCAGGTCAAGGGAAGCTCCGGATGCGCTGATGCTGATGATGTCATTTCCATCATGAACGGCTTTATAGATGGACGCAGCGACTATGCATTCCATCAAGAGCTGATAGGCTGGATCGTTTTGTGTATCCCCATCCCCAAATTTATACATCGTCAGCTCGGCTTCGGGAGCGAACCGTGCGGCAACCGAAGAAATCAAGGTGCCATGCCATCCCCAGTCCACAAGGGGCGCATCCGCGGCCCAGGGTTTCCCCTCCCGACCGATTAAACTAAAATGGTTGCCCCACTTCGTCTTCTCAAAGACAGGGTGCGTCATATCGATCCCCGTGTCCAAAATGGCGATCTTCGCGCCCTCTCCTTTTGTAATCTGGTGAGCTTCTCTAAATCGAGCCGCATCCAGCGATCCCTGTTTATCAAACTCAGGACTTAACGAATTTTCAGTTCTTTCAAGAGGTGGCGGATCCAGCTTTGCGTGATATCCGATGGACCGGATTATAAGATCAAAAGCATCCAGATCCTTGTACTTGGGCATTGTCTTCATGATCAAATCTGTCGAGGGCGTTGTGGCAAAAAAACTTTCGATGAACATACGGGCAGCAAATTCAGCCAAATCCGAGTACATGTTATGGAAACGTGTTCTGGAGTTCTTGTCTCCCTTCTCGAGAAGAGCTCGGAACTCAGGCTCATCCTTCTGATAAAAGATGTTGATGAGCAGTCCATACAACCTTTCGTGCTTAACCTCCGCTTCCATGATTTTAGTGATCTCGGCCTCAGTCAGGAGGTTCTTTTTTGGATGATTCGTGATCTCTTCTTTCAGAGTCGTGTAGAAGATATCCCTCCCTTTTTCATGCAACGAATCCAACCACGCTTCTATATCCACTTCTTTTTGACAGCAGATACCTAGAAGTAATGCGATCATCAAAACGGGAATCGATTTATTCCTCGCCTGCATATTTATCATCCAGGCCTCCTCTAAACATGTCCGAGATTATCCATTGTTAATATAAGGATACTGGCAAGAGGGAAATTTTTCCTCATTACTTTTTTATGACGATGCTCTTGTTCAATTTGTACCAATTTTTATGATACTATCAACGCTGAAATGCAGGATATCGAAGCGCATCTGAAGCACATTATCGACACGTTTTCTTCTTTAATAAGATATGTCATTGCAGCAAATCTTCACAAAACGGACAATGTGAACCTGGAGGATATCGAACAGGAAGTTAAAATAAAAATCTGGAAATTCCTGAATAAAGGCAAAAAAGTGGACAATTTGACGTCCTATATAAAAAGGGTGGCGTATACCGCTACCATTGATGAATTGCGAAAAATGAGGAAGCAGAATCCAGTATCAGAAACCGAGGGACTCAAAAATATTTACGCGGTATCCCGAATAAAGGAGCTCGGGAATCCCGAAGATTCGCCGGAATCCCTGATGGAGGGAAGAGAGATGCGAGAATCCCTGAAGGGATTGATCGACTCCCTGAGCGAAAACAGAAAACAGGTCCTCAGGTTATATCTTGTCGGAATGTCTGTAGAGGAAATTTGTGAATTTTTTGATTGGGATAAAACCAAAGTCAGGCACCTTCTTTACAGGGGAATAGACGACTTGAAAGATAAAATGAGATCTCACCAGCAAAGCGTTGGTTCAAACCCCTCGGATAGCCTGGCAGTGAAAGAGTGAATAAAATTCATAGAAACGAGGGGATGGAATTCTATGAACGAATCATCACAAGACGTTAGGAAAGTAAGTCGCAAAATGAAGCATAATTGTGCGAAAACTGATGCGGCCGCAAAGGTCTTTCTCAAAGAGACCGATCGGGAGGAAAAATTCAGGCTTCTGGACCACATTTTCTCCTGTCCCGAGTGCTTGGCGGAATTCAATTTGCTTAAAGAAGTGTGGGCAAAGGAAAATTTTTTTATGGATGTAGATCTGATACAGAAACTCGAGCAGACAGAGAGGGACCAGGTCAAATCGATCTCAAAAAAAGCAGTCAAAGTCTTAAAGCGAGAGAAGAAATCACGAAAGCTTTACCACCTTGCCCCTAAGATCATCGCGGCGGCGGCAGCCGTACTCGTTGCCGCTGTTTTGATAATCTACACTTCTACGCAGAATCGATCCGAACAAATCCCTCTAGAAAGAGATGCGGGATCCGAGATTTTCAGGACTATCGATCCAGAAGGAGAAATTTCTCAACTGCCAATCCTTTTCCGGTGGTCTCCTGTCCAGGGTGCCCGAGAATACACCATCGAAGTTTTGGACACGGGATTGGAAGTGATTTACAGGAAAGAAGGCATTCAGGTGGCTTCTTTCGCGCTACCTGATAAAATATGTTCTCAACTCAAGGTACCACGGACCTATTTCTGGAAAGTTATCGCCACGCTTGACAGAGAAAAAAGCATCGAATCGGAAATGGGAAAGTTCACTCTCACTGAACGTTGATTGTCGTCCGGGAAGCTAATATCTTTCAGTCTAGTAACCTGTCCATCCAGGAGGATTTCCTGAGTTCGACGGGGCAATCCGATTCCCCGATGAGGACGAAGGACGCCCAGAAATAGGGTTTGCAGTACTCAGTGTTGAGCAGGTCTATCTTGGTCAGGGCTAAAGCGTCTTGCTTCGTTTTTCCCTCTGTAAGATATTTGTAGAAGTGCTTCATGAATTCAGCCGTTGACCGGTCATCAATTTTCCACAGACTGGCCAAAACAGACTTTGTCCCTGCATAGAAAAAAGCTCTGGCAAGACCCTGGATTCCTTCCCCTTTCTCAATTTTTCCTTTAGCTGTCTGGCATGCCGAAAGCACGACCAAGTCCGTGTTCAATTTCACGGCATATATTTCCCGGGCTTGGAAAAAACCATCCTCATCAGGATCTTCATCCAAGTTCAAGACTAAGGCCGATCTGTTGGCGTTTTTTTCGTCCAACAGACTGTGTGTGGCGAAATGAATGATTCTGAAGTCATCCAAAGGCAAGCTCTTCACCGTCTCTTCGCTGGCATCTTCTTGTGATACGAGGAGTGTGGAGTCTTTTTTTAACAGTCTGCAAATTGATCTCATTTCTCTCGAGGCATGCTTGAGTTGAGAAATATTAAATCTGTTTGCCAAGTAATATTCATAAACAACATTATCCGATTTAAACGGATCTCTCGTAAAGGGACCTCCGTTTTCATAGACCGGATCTCCGACCACCAACAAATCCCGGGAATGCCTATGCTCACTTACTGTATTGATGATGCTGAAAAGCGTCGAAGCTGAAGGCGCATAGGAAATTTTGTACTGCTCCATGAGATAGAAAGGCCTGTCAGCCGCCGGGGAATTCATTGAACGGCAAACGAGTGTTTCAAACGGCAGATAGTGTAGCACTCTATCGGGGATTATGATGAGTTTGGTGATACTGGTACTGAATCCGTTCGACCCGGTCTTGATCAGCCGCTTACAGAGGTTTTTCCCCGCAGTTTCACAGTCCTTGCCCGAGAATTTCCTCGAAGAGAGAAGCTTGACATAATTTCTGACTATATTGAGTGTCGATTGGCTTAGGTCCGGAGGAACTCTGTGGATAGAAATCTCACTGCGCGTACAGAAGAAAATGAATATGTTCTTATCCCCCACCAGGTAGGCAACCAGGCCTGTCTGGTCATCCAGGAGTTTTTTCTGAACTGTTTCCAGGCTCAAGGGTTCCAAGCCCACGGTTTTGGCGTAATCCGGATGCTCTTTTTTCACCAATTCTACCAGATTTTGCAGCTCCTCTTCTGTTTTCTCCAGTTCCTGCCACAGATGCTTCCTTTCCTCTCTCCCCAATCCCGCCTTGCTCAGCCTGGTCAATATGCGAGACACCCTCTTGGACCGGGCTTCAATGTCGTCCTCCCGTCCTTCAAAGAGAGAGCTAAAATCCATGCCAGCCTGCTGCAAGTCATCAAAAAAGGCCCGCGCTTTTGCCTTCTCGGCAAAAAAGAAGCACTCCCGATCATAGCCCTGTGTTGGATTTTCCTGATGAAGATCATAGAGAAGGTTGACTAACTCTTCATAGATTCGGATTTTACTCTGGAAATAACCCGAGCGGTACTCAGAGATCACAAACTGGCTGCGCAAGCCTTCGATCACTTCTATGGATTTTTTATAGTACCTGACAGCCTGCACGCGTTTTCCTTGACGGGCATACACCTGTCCTAAGCCTGAATAGGCCTCCCAGATAATATTGGGATGACCTATGTCTTCGCCAATAGCTAGAGCTCTGGAATAACACAGAATGGCTTGCTGGCAATTCCCAATTTCGCAATGAAGTTCGCCCAATCGATTGTAATTTTTACCCTCGATGGCCTTTTCCCCACTCTGGTTTGCCCGTTCTAAGCTTTCCAAGAACAATTTTTTGGCTTGTTCGATATCCTCGTTGGCAAAGTGAGCGAGGCCGATGTTGTACAGACATTCGGCCTCCTCCCTCCTGTGACTGATCCTCCGGATATAGTCCAGTGCTTGACGGAAATAATCCAATGCCTCTTCGCATTTACCCCGTTCCAGATAGACATATCCGATGGCATTCATGCACTTTTCCCGGCTCCACTTACCGATATATTTCTCAGAAATATCCAGAGCTCTTTTATTGTAATCCAGAGCCTTGTCAAAATTGCCGAGAGAATAATAGATATCTCCAATCTCTGAGAGAAGGAACGCCTGCCCTGTTTTGAAGCCAAGTTGCTGGGAAATGCGCAGCCCCTGTTTCGCGGTCGATAGCGCTCGCGAATAATCACCCATTCCGTTGTACAGGACTGTCCTCCAGTAGAGAGCCACATTGAACTTCTGTGTCTCATCAAGGCCCTTGAAATAATCAGAGCTTTTTTCGAGATACTCCCGCGCTTTGGACAGATTTCCCAGCTCTGTATGAAGAACTCCCAGGGTCCTGAGACATATCGCTTCTATTTTTTCGTTAGATATGTCCCTGGCAATGGAATGAGCCTGACTGCATAGCTCATAAGCACGGCTCAACTCGCTCCGTTCAAAGTGGATGAAGCTCAGAAGCTCGAGAGATTTGGCCAACTGGGATTTGTCCCCCAATGACCTAGAAAGTTCAATGCTTTTTTGAATATTCTCAGACGCTTCCTCATACTTATTGAGGTACATATTGAGGTATGCCAAATAGAAAAGACAGTTGGCCACTGCTTCCTGATCTCTGCTCTGCTCATGAATTTGGAGAGCACGGTTATAATTCCTCTGGGAAGGCCCATAATCATCCAGCCAGAAATGGAGATAAGCCAGACCTTGGTATAAGTAGGGATTATCAGGATCCGTCCGCCTGTATTGACCCCAAAGCGAAATGAGCGATTCCAGCTCTTCCTGGTGCTTCAGGTAAGGGATGAGCTCTTCGTAGACTTCCCAAAAATCGGCACCGCACTTTATGCTCTTCTGCAGATGTTCTACAGCTTCGGAGTATCGTCTTGAATATTTGTAGAAAAGCCCCAGACCGAAATGCGCGTAAGGATTTTGTGGATTGTCCATCAAGAGCTTCTTAAAATAGGAGTGGACCTGTTCGTGCACCTGATAGGAAGGGCTGTGCGCAGCCTGTTTGTACAAGGCCTGCAGCAAAAGTTCATACGCTTTTATGAATTCAATATCATTGGAAATGATGTCTTTACACCCCATAATAACTCTGTCGAACCGCCCGAGCTTGTAAAAGACGAGCATCTGAGAGTATTGCGCCTCGAGATTACCCTGGTTACGGGTGTGTATATGCCCGATAAATCCCCTGGAGCAAAAACCACTTCCAACGTCATCATAAACATAACCAGACAGACGAAAGGCGGGGAAAAACAAGAGTGCCCCCGCAAGGATCAGGCTTAGAGAATAGCTTCGTGATTGCATTTTACGATAGCACAACCTGTCAATCGGCAAATGGCACAAAGGCCTTTTTTGAAAAGTCTATTTAAGGGAGAAAATGTCCCTCCTTCAAAAAGTCTTGAAGCTATTGTATGCGACAGGCTCCGAAAAATCAAAACCGGTTGACTCTGGTTCAGGCTTGTTGATATTTTGAAGGCTAAGATTAATTGAAAAGGATTCGCCATCCTACCATAGATAAGGAGACGCCACAATGACCAAAAAAATCCTGATTGTGTTTGGCTTAATAGCTTTCATTGCCTCTCCATTATTCACTCAGTACAACCAGAACGAAGTTGTGAGCCGGGATCTGATCGAAAAATTTGCGGGTGAGGTTTCGGGAAAAATTGCTCTGGAGCATATCCGGGATCTGTCCGTCTTTTGCCGCTGGTACGGATCGGACGACATGATCAAAGCTGCCGAGCTCGTCAAAGCCAAAGCCCAACGCTACGGACTTTCGGACGTTCGGATCGAAAAATTCAAAGTGGATGCCGAAACCTATTACTACATGCAGAAACCCTGGCACGCGTGGAACTGTGAGTCTGGTGAACTCCGGATGGTTGAGCCAAGAAACAAATTGATCACCAGCTACGACGCCAACGGCCCCTGTGTTCTGGTCAACAGCCACGATGCCGATATCAAAGCGGAAGTCGTGTACGTGGGGAACGGCACTTCCGCCAAAGACTATGAGGGGAAGGATGTCAAAGGGAAGATTGTCCTGGCCAATGGATACCCCTGGGAAGTCTCCAAACAAGCGGTTTTCGAACGCGGCGCCGCTGGTGTTATAGTTTCCTGGATGTTGGATACACCGGGCGCTCATTCCACGGAAATATACCAGACACGGATCGCTCCTTGGAACAAAGACAGAACTAAGCTGTCGACATTCGGGTTTTTTCTCTCGACAAATCAGGGAAGAATTCTCCTTCAGGAACTGGAGAAGGGGAATAAAGTCACCGTGCATGCCAAAGTCAAGGCTGAAGTGCGTGTGCCCGGATATCATCCTGGAGTCGTGGCCAGCATTCCAGGAACCACATACCCCGACGAAGAGATCATTTTCACCGCCCATCTGGACCATCCGCGGCCGGGAGCCCATGACAACAACAGCGGGTGTGCCGTCTTGATGGAAACGGCTAGAACCATCAAGTCCCTAGTCGACCAGGGTCTGATCGAGCCGCCAAAAAGGACTATCCGTTTCTACTGGACTCCGCATGTCTGGGGAGTGGATATGCTGTTCCACACATATCCGGAACGGATAGCCAAAACAGTCGCCAACATCAACGTCGACTGCGTCGGTCTCAATCAAACAAAATTCAGTTCCGGCTTCACAGTGACCAAAGCTCCGTTCACCCGGGCAAGTTTTCTGGACGATATCGTGGTCAACATCCTGAACTACCTCATCCTCAGCAACAACAACCATATGGGTCGATTGCCCCATGCCCCGATGATGGTGGATCATGACGGAACCCATAATGTGTTCTACGGCCGGGTTGTTCCCTATGTGGACTATTCGGACCACGTCTTCTTCTCCAGCGGCAGCGTGGGCATCCCAGCTGTGACCTTTATCGATTTGCCCTTCGGTTCTCACCACTCTCAAAATGATAAGCTAGACCTCATCGATCCCACCCAGTTGAAAAGAATCTCCTTTCTGGCCGCTGTCGCATCCTACTGTATCGCCTCGGCAGGCCCGGAAGAATCATTCCCCATCATCGATGAAATCTACCACAGCGGAAAATCACGGTTGGAAAGCGAGATGAAGCTGGCCAAATCCTTGCTGAGAATAGCGGATACAACACAGCTTGCCAGGCAATACATGACCGCCAAGAATCTCATATATATCGGTCATCAACGAGAGCGACAAGCCCTGGAATCCACCAAGTTATTCATCAAAGGGGATAGCGCAGCTACGGATCACTTATCTAAGGTTTTGAAAAGGATGATTTCATCCGAACAGGAATGTATGAACGACATCAAAAGCATTTTCGATCGGCAATGCCGGAGAATGAAGATGAAACCCGCAGATCCGGAGTTGAACAAAGAAGAGATGCAGTTGAAAAACATCGTCCCCAGGAGGAATGCGGATCTCAAAGGTGCCTGGGGTATACTGAACACTTATCCTGATGACAAGTATGCCTTCCAAAGATACTCGCCGATGTACGCCTACCTCTTTGAATTGCTCAACTGGATGGATGGAAAGCGCAACATGCTCGAAATCGTCGAGGCCGTAGAAGCCGAGTCACTTAGCTCGAACTACCCGAGATTCTCTCATGGCGAGACACTGGACTTCCTCGAAAAACTGAGAGAGCAAAACATCATCGATTACTAGAAACCCGGGGTAAAACAGATTATAATTCCTCTCAACAGGTGAGACTGTATCCATAAGATTGGCAAAGCCATGACAACACTCAAGTCCAACCTCTGGAAGATCTACATCTACAAATTCCTGAGTGAATTTTACCTCATTGTCCCCATCCTCATCCCCTATTACGAATCCAACGGCCTCACCAAAACGCAAGTGTTCACCGTCCAGGCCTCCTACGCTCTGGCTGTTTTGCTGCTGGAGATTCCATCCGGATACTTGGCTGACGTCATCGGGCGAAGAAAGACCCTCATCCTGGGAGCTATCGGGCTACCGCTCGGGCTTTTCATCTATGTCTCCTCCAGTACGTTTTGGATGTTTGTTCTGGCTGAAAACGTGATCGCCTTAGCCAACAGCATGCGCTCAGGATGTGATTCGGCCTTTATTTACGACACCCTGATTCAGATGAAAGCAGAATCCGACTACAAAAAATGCGAAGGACGGTCTCAATCCTTCACCAGGTTTGGCTCGGCTGTAGCGTCTATCCTGGGCGGGATTGTGGCCCTTTTGTCGCTCAATGTGCCTTTTTACATCAATATCGGGACCAGCATTTTCATGCTTCCCCTGGCGCTGTCCCTGATCGAACCGGAGAGGAAGCCCCTCAAATCCCAAAATCCACTCAAAGACATCTTGCGTATCTGTCGATTCAGCTTCACTCATCTCAAGCTCAGACTGCTCATGCTGTTCAGTGCCATGATCATGAGTACGGGTATTGTCGGAGTTTGGTCTTACTTTTTGCTCTACGAATCTCTAGAGATAAGTTTGGGTTATTTCGGCGTTATATTTGCCGTCTTTCAGCTATCCAGCGCCCTGGGCTCGTCCAAAGCTCACTCTTTGGAGAAAATATTCGGTCCTAAAAAATCGATAGCTATAGCTCTTGTCATTGGAATCAATTTTATTCTTCTCGGATTTTTCCGAGAAATCTGGCTCATCCCCTTGATCTTTCTCAACGCCCTTATCTGGGGTTTTGTCTATCCCCTTTTCCTGGACTACATGAACCGCCTCACTCCATCGGAAACACGGGCAACAGTCCTCTCCGTGGCCAACATGACTGGTGCGCTGTCCTATGTGATCATCGCTCCTCTCTTCGGCAAACTTGTGGATATGCTCTCCCTCGCCAAAGCTCACATCATTCTTGGAATTTACGTCCTTCTCTATGGATCACTGGCAACTCTCGTTTTTATGCGTCTGTTTCCCTTTATTGACAAAGCACAGATAGATGAAGCACAGATAAGGGATGATTCAAAATCTGACATATCGTAGGAGCTTGCCCTCAACTTGAATACCTCCGCTTCCTCCACTGAAGAAAGGTATGTTCCGTGCTATACTAGCTCTGAAGCAAAGGAGGTTTCAATATGATCAAATATGCTGCATTCAGCCTTGTCATTCTTTTGTCATTCTTCGTCTTCTTAAACGAATGTGTATTGGGAAGGGGGGCAGAAAGTGAGGGGATTGCTCGACAGGTTGATCACATCCTGCTGGCTAAAGGAAATCCTAAAGCAGTCTATGATTTTATGACAAAGGTACTGCAGTTGCCCATAGCCTGGCCCTATCAGGATTACGGCGGATTTGCCAGCGGGGGAGTATCTGCCGGAAACGTCAATCTGGAAGCTCTGGTTTTCAATCCGACCAGGATTGCTACTCCGTCCAAAATCATCGGAATCGCCTTTGAACCAGAAGACTCGACAGAACAAACTGTTAAGACGTTGAACCAGAGGCATATTATCCACTCTCAGCCAGAGCCTTTTGAAATGGGTTCTGGAGAGAAAAAATCCAGACTCTGGACGACCATGCGCCTGCCGAATATGTTACCAGGGTCATTAATTTTCTTTTGTGAATACCATTTCTTCGATCCATCCGTACGGAGAGCGAATCTTCGTGAAAAACTGTTAAAAATCCAAGGTGGGCCTCTTGGAATAGTTCATTTGAGCGAGATTGTCATCGAGGTCAAAGATATGACATCGGCTGTCACACAGTGGCAGAACCTGCTTCGGCCTCATCAAATGGATGAAAATCATCTCTTTGAAATCGGTGAAGGACCGGCAATCCGAATTGTTAAGGGGGACAGAGATTACATTGCATCCCTCAGATTCAAGGTCAAGTCCCTAGACAAAGCTAAAAATTTTCTTTTTCAAAAAGGGCTCCTCGGCGAAGTCTACGGATCTACCATAAAAACCAATCCTGCAGAGTTTTGGGATCTTCTCTTCGAATTCTCTGAATAAACACACCGACATTGGTCTGTTCAGGAAAAAAGCTCATAAAAATGAAACCAGAACTAGTTTGAAAAAAGAATTCAAAGGCGGAAGTTCTTCTGGGCAATGGCAGCGATCTTTTGACCGATACTGATAGCAGCGGTTGCGGCCGGGGAAGGCGCGTTGAGGACATGAATCATTCTCTCTGCTTCTACGAGCCGGAAATCATCGACAAGGGCGCCGCTGGGCTCTAAGGCCTGGGCCCTCACTCCGGCTCCTCCCGGATGTACATCTTTGGACTCAAGTTCTGGAATAAGACGTTTAAGAGCCTTGACAAAAGCTTTCTTCGAGAATGATCGGTACATCTCTCCGAAACCGGTTTTCCAGTAGGGCCCGATCAATTTCAAAAAGCCGCTGTAGGTGAACGTTTCAAAGCTATCTTTAAGAGAGATGCTGGTCTTCCTGTAGCCTTCTCTCTTGAACGCCAGGACAGCGTTGGGGCCTGCCTCCACTCCACCCTGGATCATGCGCGTAAAATGGACACCCAAAAAAGGAAAAGCTGGATCGGGCACAGGATAGATCAAATTCCTTACCAGGTATTCACGCTCCGGAACAAGCTCATAGTACTCTCCCCTGAAGGGAATGATCCTCAAACCGGGATCGACACCGCACATTTTCGCCACTTTATCGGAGTGAAGGCCTGCGCAGTTTATGAGATTCTTGCACCTGTAATCCCCGCTGTTTGTCGCCACAACCAGACGGTTAGGTTCTGTATGACATTGGATGACTCTTGAATTTAAACGGACCTCGCCGCTATCTTTTTTAACGATTTCAGCGAACTTCTCTGTCACCTGGACAAAATCAACGATTCCCGTATCTGGCACACGAAGTCCGTCAATTCCGGATACGTGCGGTTCATACTCCCGAATTTCTTCTTCCTTGAGCCGCTTCAGACCTTTCAATCCATTGGCCTTGCCGCGCTCTTCCAGATCATTGAGCCGAGGTATTTCAACTTTTTCTGTAGCCACCACCACCTTTCCGCAGCGATCATGAGCGATATTATGTTCTTCACAAAACCTGTACAGAGATTCCCTGCCCTCGACACAATTCTTCGCTTTCATCGAACCGGGTGCATAATAGAGACCGGAATGGATGACACCGCTGTTGTTTCCCGTTTGATGGGCGGCCAGTTTAGGCTCGGCTTCAAGGATGATTAGAGATATATTTCTTTGCCGGGACAAAGCCATGGCTGTCGCACATCCCACGATCCCTCCGCCGATGATAACGACATCATAGTCCTTGGTGTCCATTTTAATCCAATTCGGGTGAAAAAAAGGCGGCAGACTAGTGAGTTATGCCAGTCGTACCACCTCTAAGCAAGATCAAGAACAAAACTCAGGTCATTTTTCTGGCTATACCCAGAATTTCACGAGCTTGTGCGGGTGTAGCTGGTTCTCTTCCTAATTCTTTGGCAATCGTGGCAATTTTCCGCGTCACTTCGCCGTTGGACTTTATGATTTCGTCTCTATGGGGATAAACCCAGAGTTGATCTTCCATGCCAACCCGGATGCTATCCACACCCATCAGAATGGCAAACACTGTCAGTGACAGCCAGTTGCGTCCTCCAGCGCTCAAACCTATCACACTGCCCTCGGGCATGATGTTCATCATGCCAAGAATGTATTGATGTCCCCAGGGATCCTTGGTCACAGGTGCTGTGTTGTGCATTCCCGGCCCCATAGACATCAAGTAAGGCTTCTGGAGAATTCCAGGTTTGATCAGCCATTCCTCCACGTTCTGAACGCCTTCCCAGTTGTGATTCATGAATTCGGGCTTGACATCGTTTTCCTGAAGATACTTGACAGTGGCCACAGCATTAGCTTCAGTGGCCAAAGTGAGTTCTGGCTCTTCCTCAGGGTTCACATTCTCCAAGCAGTAGGAAACAGGCGTGAAGATAGTCGATTCCATATGGTTCTTGCTGATAGCATGAAGAGCATCCACCATCGGCTTGACCGTCTCATATGTGTACTGGGTTTCACCATCCGCATATCCCTCGCATGAACTCGGCTGAATGATGACATCCGGACATTTCTCGATGATCCTGTCGACTGTCTCCTTCATCAATTCGACGGTTGAGGTGTGAAACCCCAGTTCATTCCTGTTATGGATGTGGATCAAGGCTGCGCCCTCGTTATAGGCATCAATAGCCTCAGCGGCGATTTCCTTAGGCGATAACGGGAGATGGGGATTATGCTTTCGCGCAAAAAGGGCTCCGACCGGACAGCACGTTATGAGCAAAGGCTTATCCATCGTCGGAATTTTTTCCTGACGTGCAACCATGTCTGCCCATTTGACACCTTGCCATTCTTGATCTGTCATGATTCTTTCTCCTCCATTTTAAAAATAGACATATTTATATCATAGAATACTCCAAAATGGGATTTTTTTTCAGAGTTTTTCGCCAAAGGCGATAAACAGGCTGACACTCGCTCTTTCGGAGCTCAATTCCGAATCGGCACAGCTTTTTTGGTCCAAACAGTCGACGTTAAGGTTGATGAGGCCAGCGTCTATGAACCAGTGATCGATGTCTTCACGTTTGAATCCCAACCAGCGGTCATGCTGCTCCTTCTGAAGGAACTCGAACTCATGCTCATCCATATCTGTGATAACCCCCTTGCCGCCGGATTTCAGCACTCGTGTCATCTCTTTAATAGAACGTAATGGAAATTCCACATGATGAAGATACATGGTGCAAAACAGGTCAAGTGTTCAAAAGATAAAAATTTAAATACTAGTGTATCTCTCGCTGAACGTCGGCCCAGCAACAATGGTACACAACCTTAACATACTACTGAAGGCCTCTATTTTTCAACAGAGGCTCGACAGAGGGCTCGGCACCCCTGAAACGCAAATAGAGGGTCATCGGATCCTCTGTTCCGCCCCTGGCCATGATGTTCTCGCGGAAGGACCTGGCAGTTTCAGGATCAAAAATGCTTGTCTCTTTAAATGCTTCGTAGGCATCCGCATCGAGAACTTCAGCCCAGATGTAGCTGTAATATCCAGATGAATAGCCTCCGCTGAATATATGGCGAAAATAGGGGCTCCTGTACCTGGTTACGATTTCGGGAATCAAGCCGATTCTAGCCATGGAATTGTTCTCGAACTCGATCACATCCATCTCTTCAGCTTGAGTCAATGTATGCCAATCCATATCCAAGTATGAAGCGGCCAGATATTCGACGGTGATAAAGCCCTGATTGAAGTGACCTGCCTTGGTCAGTTTATCGATCAATTCCTGAGGGATGACCTCGCCTGTTTCATAATGCTTGGCATACACCTTCAGAACTTCAGGTTCAAAAACCCAGTGCTCCATGATCTGCGACGGCAATTCCACGAAATCTATGGCCACATCAGTCCCCGAAATCCTGGTATAGGTGCAGTCCGAGAGGAGGCCGTGAAGAGCATGGCCGAATTCATGAAAAAGCGTCGAAACATCATCCGAACTGAGCAACGAAGGCTTGTCAGCCGTGGGGAGGGAAAAATTTCCGTTGTTGGTGATGATCGGATAGACATTGATACCGCCCAATCGGGATTGCTTCTGGAAGGCGTTCATCCAGGCTCCACCTCTTTTGCTGGCTCTGGGAAAATAATCCGTGTACAGGATACCGACATGCGAGCCATCGGCATCTCTGACTTCGAAGACCTTGGCATCCTTGTGGTATTTAGGAATATCGTGTCTTTCAACAAACTCAAGGCCGAAGAGCTGATTGGAAACATAGAATACGCCCTCAATGACATTCTCGAGCTTGAAGTAGGGCTTGAGCATTTCTTCATCCAGGTCGTATTTGGCCTTTTTCAGTTTTTCAGTGTAGTACCACCAGTCCCAGGGTTCCAATTTGAAGCCCCCGCCCTCTTTGTCGATCAACGCTTGAAGGTCAGCAGCCTCTTTTTTGGCCATTTTCAGAGCCGGCTCCCAGATCTGGTCGAGAAGTTTGTAGACGTTCTCCGGAACTTTGGCCATGTTCTCCTCGAGGATGAAATGGGCATGCGTCTTATAGCCCAGGAGATTGGCCTTCTCTAACCGCAGCGCAGCAATTTCCGCCAGGATAGCCTTGTTATCCAGTTCGTCATTGTTATCCCCCCGGTTGATGTAAGCTTTAAACATTTTTTCTCTGAGGTCGCGCTTAGCCGAGTACTGGAGGAAGGGGATAAGGCTTGGTTTGTGAAGAGTGAAGACCCATTTTCCATCATGCCCTCTCTCTTTGGCTGTCTCTGCAGCCGTGGTCATGACGACATCAGGCAAACCCGCTAAATCTGTTTCATTATCGATGACCAACTCGAACCGGTTGTCCTCTTTCAAGATATTTTCCCCAAATTTGAGCGTTAATAGCGACAATTCTTCATTGATTTGGCGCAGCCTGGTTTTTTTCGCCTCATCCAGATTGGCCCCACCTCTCACGAAATCCTTGTAATATTTCTCGAGAAGCGTATTCTGTTCGACATTTAAGCGCAGGCTGTCCTTCTTCTCATAGACAGCCTTAACCCTCTGGAACAATTCTTCATTCAAAAGGATATCGTCGCTGCTCTTCGAGCGGAGTGGAGCGACTTCTCTGGCCACAGCCTGCATCTCTTCGTTAGTCATCGATCCGTTGAGGACATCAAAAACATTGCCGACTTTTCGCAATAAAGCTCCGGCATTCTCCATAGCTTCCAGCGTGTTTTCAAAAGTAGGACCATCGGTATTGCCGGCAATGGCAGCAATTTCCTCTTCCTGCTGTTTAATTCCCTCTTTAAAGGCAGGGACATAATGTTCGATTTTTATCTCATCGAAGGGAGGTACACCATAGGGTGTGCTAAAATCTGAAAATAACGGATTTTCTCCTGAGGAATCTGCAACTGATTTCTCCTCAGGTTGCTTCGAGCAACTCAAAAGCAAAAAACTACAGGCTAAAAAAGCGATTATAATTTTGTTCATTCCCTTCTCTCCTTTGGTTGGATTGTCATTATTCCCTCACAAAATTCGAGAGATTAGTATAAACAAAGCTCGAAGAATTGCAAAACAATATGGCTCGCAAAGTCCGCTCCTAGCTCATTTGGATCTCAGGATGTCAGAGCGCACAGTAAAGGATACTAAAATAAATTGAAGCACAAAGGCACCGCCTCTTTAAATTTGTGTTTCTTTTGGAATAAACTGCAGGTAAAATTCAGACTGCATAATTCCAGAAAAATGAATAACGGGAAAAACTGACGAGCCTATTTGATCTTCACACCCTCCATTTCCATTCCCATCATCGCGACTATGCATTTTGTGACTTTACCCGAATCATCCTTGACGAATTCTAACTCCATGAGTTGGCCATCAGCTGTGTTGATCTCAAATTTCAGGTCTTCGCCCTCGACAGGCACCAGTTCTTCCGGAGTCTCCCCTTCGGGGGCTCCCCAGAATTTACCGTCCTCCACCCAGAAGGACACGACCGTGACTTGTCCCTGCATATCGAACTCATAATCGCCAATAAGGTGAGCATATTTTTGTTCAGCATCCTCTTGATGAAAAGCAAAAAGCGAAGCACCAAAAACAAACAGGGCTACAGTTAGAATCGCGCTTGTTTTCCTTAAAACTCTTACCAACTTTACCTCCCATGCGAAAGATGGCTTGAATTATAGTTGACATAGAAGTACAAATAAAGCTTTTTTTATACAAACTGGGGAAAAAATCTACTGTTCCTATAGTATAATATGTAAACCATGGCCCAAGGAATCATTGTTGAATGCAAGTATAGGGTCATCTCTCCATGGAATGGGTACAATTGATGAAAAAGCGTCTCCGTAAGATCCTTCGGTTAGTGGCTTGGGCCACGGCAAGTCTTTGCCTTATCTTCATCCTTATTCATTTGCCCCCCTTGAGTAGTGTGGCGAAGGGGATCCTAACCCGGACAATCAGCAAGCAAATTGACGGACAGATCACGATCGAACACCTCAATTACAAGCTGTGGCGCGGTAGCGCAGAGGTTGAGAATATTGCATTCCAAATGCCTGGGATTCAGGTTAAAGTTGCTCGAGTAGACATTTCCTTTGCCCTGGGCAAGGGCATTTCGATCAAAGCTGAATATCCTTCAGTTCTCATCCGATCTGGACCAAAGACATCAACACCATCCAAACACGGAGCTTCTCCATCCCGTTTTTGGACGATTCTCAAGCAATTCGAAAAACTAAGCATCGAAAACGGTCAATTTGACTGGGCGAGCAACTCCATGCGGGTGAAAGCCGACGGATCGGTAAGCCTTGTGCGATACACCGAGGAGCAATTGTCTTCAAGACAGATGTGGAAATTGGAAGCAAACCTGGAGGGCAGAGTTGGGGACAAGGCTGAATTTCCCCTGTCAATCAGATCGATAATCAAACTCAAAGACGACCACCTGTATCTGTCAGAAACCTATCTTAGGGCCGGCCAGACGACATTGTCCGCAGACGGAGCCCTCTGTCAAACAGCCCCCTTTGAGGGGGATGTCAATGGAAAACTCTATATTGAAGATTCAATGGCAAGGATTCTTGTCCCGGATTTTCCTATCAAGGGCATGGCAAATGGACAATTCCAGTTCAAGATCAGTGAATCAGGCATCGAAAGTCGCCTTGATTTTGAATCGCCTCAGCTATTTGTGATGGATACCGGCCCATGGGACATAAAAGGTAATGCAAGATTCGACGGCAGCGTGGCGAGTTTCGATTCATTGGCAATACGTGGCTATGGCGGTCTCATCGATGCCCGCGGGAGTCTCGAGCTTAAAGAAATGAAACTCGCAGCACGGATCACGGCAAGCGAATTCGATCCCAATCCCTTACTCGACAAATATGCCAAAATCCCTTATTCCCTCTCATCTCACCTGGGAGCTGAAATCCAGTTGACGCTCTACAAAGGACAATTCGAACAGAATAGGGCTAAAGGAGTAATCCGATTCAAGCCACTCCGGAGGGAAGGATTACCCCTGTCCGGAGAAGTAGACGTGGAACTGGCGAAGGGAGAATTAATTTTTGCATCAGAGTTTTTGAAGATGCATGACAGCCAAGTGGCATTTTCCGGAAAATTTCAACCCGAAAATTTGAGCGCTCAGTATGTGGTCAACGCAGCTGCATCGGACATTCCTGCCTTTTTGGATGTCTTCAAGGTTTCACTCCCCCGGGTTCAAGCATCCGGATACATCGATGCTGCCGGCGGCATTGATACCGATTTTAGCGACGTATCCGCAACAGCACAGGTTCAAAGCAGAGAACTCAATGTGGAATCCGTCAAAATCAAAGTGTTGGCAGACATCCAGATGAATCATCAGGAGCTGAATATCAAAAATGCAGAAATCGTCTCCGAGCCGGGAAAGATGACCATTCAAGGTGCAATTCCTCTGGCCGATTCCTCTGCGCAGTGGGATTTATCAGCCGAGCTTGAATCCTTCGACCTATCCGCCTTCTCTGAAAAGTATGGATGGGATGTCTCCGCGGAAGGGAATATCCGCATACAGGGGCCGGCCGGAAATCCCGCATGGAGCACAGGTCTCCAGTTAAGCCTCGCGAATGCAGTCCATCCAGCTCTAGAGGGGAAAGCGTTTCTAAAGGCACAGGAACAGGACAATGTCCTCACAGTCGAAGAATTCAAAGTCGACCTCGACGAGGGGTCCATGGTCGCTTCGGGAACCTACAAGAGAAAGTCCGGAGAGATAAAAGGACAGATGAGCGGGTTCGGATTTCAAGTGCCGAAGATACTTTCTTTCATCAAAGGAAAGGGTAGTTCAAACGACGTAAACGGCATCATTGCGTTTGACGCTGATTTCCGGGGAACGATGTCCGCTCCAGACATGCGCCTCAACCTGAACGCAAAGAATCTCTCTTTCAAGGAATCACCACTGCCCGACTTCTCGCTCTCAGCGAGAACCGAAGGCGATACAGTTGAACTCAAAGCTTTTGCCGGTGATCAATTTTTGACGGGAAGCTGTCAACTGAGTGAATCTTTCCCCTTGAGACTGAGCGTGGATCTTTCCGCACTTCCTCTGAATGAAATGCTGGCAGGATCCCCCAGACTTTCGCAAATTTTGGTCACCTCCGTAAAGGGCCAGGTCGAGATAACAGCTCCGCTTCGCGATCCAAAAGCGGCTGCATTCCAGGCTAAAATTGAGGCTGTAAAAGGAACATTCGATGAACGCAACTGGACGATACAGGATTTTTCAGTCGAGGGTGATTTAACATCTCTCCTCGTACGGGACTTCCACCTTAAGGCTGAAAACGCCGTATTCGAGTTGGACGGCCGTTTGCCGCTCTCGCAGAAGAGTCAGTTCGATGTATCCATGAAGGGCACTCTGAATCTTAAGGCAATCAATCTCTTTATTCCTCAGATGAGTTCGAGGGGGGAAGCCGAGCTCAACCTTCAGCTCACAGGAACATTTAAGCAGCCTCAATTTTCCGGAATGGCGAATATTCAAATAAGCCATGGCCACTGGAAAAACCTGATCTGGGAAAACCTCGAAGTACAGATAACAGGCGATGAAGATACACTCCAACTCAAAAAACTGTCTGTGATGATTCTTTCCGGCTCTCTGACAGCGCGCGGACAAATCCGGTGGACGAATTCGGGAATAGAAAACGAGGCTGCGTTTGAATTCGACAACCTGGACCTGAAATCTCTTCTCCAGGATAAATCGCGAGTGCAACCTCCATCGATGCAAGTGAGCGGTAAGGGAAGGCTATCGGCTAAAGAACTTTCTCTTGCGGCCATGAACGGATCCGGACAAATCACGCTCTTCAACACTAGCCTGGGAGAACCGCCCATCAGGCTGCAAAATCCCGTCACCTGGAATCTAAAAAACGGGAATCTCACCCACACGCCAATAAGACTCGTCGGGGAAAACACTGACTGCAATGTCATTTTCAATCTTGAAGGAGAAAGGAGACCTCTCGCCTGGCACGTCAAGGTAAACGGCTATCTCAGTCCAATGCTGGGCAGCTTTTTCATAGATAGAAGCTTCCTGCGCCTGGCCGGTAAGACAAACGTTGAACTGGATATGAAAAACCAGAACGGGACTCTATCAGGTCAGGCCACCCTCGATGGAGGACGGATACGCCTCATCGATCCGCCTCTTTCCATCTCTCAAATCAAAGCCCAGCTCTCGGTTCAAGACAATAATATCCAAATAACAGAACTGAAGGGGCAGGTCGGCACAGGGGAGATCAACATATCCGGCCAAGTGAAATGGATCGAGGCCGGATCTCTCCCTGAAGTCGATATGCATATTGCTGCAGAGCAGGTTACATTGAGCCCATCGGTCGGTGTCAGTGTTCAGTTCTCGGGAAACACTCGCTTCACAGGTAGCGGCGAGACTTACACTCTCGGTGGAGAAATCCAAATCTCCCGCATACTCATCAGCAAGCTAGTGGACTCTGGATCCGAATCCCTGGCCTATCTCGATAGACAGATGAGGAGTCTGGAAGAGCCTTCATTCCTCAGTCGCATCTCGCTCAATATCAAGGCGGATGTGCGTGAGATTCAGATCAGTACGAAGATGATCCAGCTCTCTGCCTCGGGAATCCTCTCTGCAACAGGCAGCCCGGACATGCTGGAATTGAACGGTAATCTGCGCATGAACCAGGGGGGATATTTCCAGCTCAACAGAGCCCGCGTTCATATCACAGAAGGGAGTGTGGCTCTCGAGGCTTTCCCAGATCAGCAGCCCGAAGTGAACATAAGCGGATTTTCGCGGGTGAGCGGGATTTTCATCGAGCTCACGATTAGAGGCAGGATAGACAACCTCCAGACTCAAATCGTGGCGCCCAACAGGTCAGATCTCACACAGGGAGACCTGGTTATGATCTTGATGACCGGCCGCACGTCTTCGGAAGCTGTATCGAGCGCGGGAACGGTAGCAGCCGAAGGGCTGGCCGCCAGCCTGGGTGGATTACTGCAGGCGCAGGCCGGGGAGAAGGTCTATATAGATGTCGCACCCGATCAATCCATTTTCAGCTACGATTCAGACCCCACAACACGATTCAGCATCGGTCACATTGTTGCTCCCAACCTCTACGTTATCTACTCCACTGCCCTGGGTGGAACCGAAAAACGAGCCATTGTTGATTATGACACGACACGCGGCTTTCGGCTGCGCTACATCTATGAGGAAGACGGCAGACAAATCGTTGAAGCCACGCATAGGTTATCTTTCAGATTCAGCAAAAAACAAGGTCAAAGCCGGAGTACTGCGCAGACACAAAGGAAAATTAGCGCCATAACTTTTGAGGGCGAATCCCCTTTCCAACCGCAGGAACTCCAGAAATCGGTGCGATTAAAACCGGGAAAGAAATATGACTACTGGAATGCCTTCCAGGGAACCACGAAAATTCAAAACAAACTCGTCAAACTCGGATACAAGGGGGCTCTGGTAAACTTCGAGGAGAGGTCCACAGGCCCAGGGGAAGTGGAGGTTGTCTATCTCATCGAAAAAGGAAAAAGGATTAAGATCGTTTGGAAAGGCGTTGTTCCCAAGAAACGTCTCCGAAAAAAAATCGAAGCCCTCTGGGACGGTCGCATGCCCGAGGATGCTCTTCCCGGTATTCTGGCCAGACAGACAAAATACGCCCTGCAAGCCCAAAAGTATTTTACGGCTCAAGTGGAGCCCCATGTCACACAAACACAAGAGGAAATGGTCGTCGAACTCAATGTCGCGACAGGACCTAAAGGCCAAGGGGTCACCATAAAGTTTGTGGGGAATGATTCTCTCTCCGACAAACATCTGCTCCCAGCTCTTCCTGATCCCCAAAAACCCCAATTTTTCGAAGCCATCGACGAAAGAGCAACCAGAGCGAGGCAGGCGATTGATCTCCGCTATGCGACCGAGGGTTTCATACAGGCACAAGTGACCAATATCCTGACAGAATATGACACGGACAGCAAAGAGTACTTAGTGACAATAGCCATCGACGAGGGAGACCGCGCCATAGTGGGGGCAATCGAACTTCCACAGGAAGTGACAGAAGCCGCAGGCCCGGAGGTTCCCGAATTTAAGCTGAAGGAAGGCAATCCTTTCCGCATAGAAGATTACGTGAACGATCGAACGGTTTTAAACAGCTATTACAGAGATCAAGGATACATTACGTCTAAAATTTCCGGAATGCTTAAACCTGTCGATAACACAATCACCGTGATTTTTTCCGCTGAAAGAGGTCCAAAGCCCCGCGTCGGGAAGATCCGTAAGGCAAAGCCGGGAAAAACCCTTCTCTCCACGGTCGAAAAGGCTCTAACTCTGAAGAGAGGGGACCTGATACAGGCCACAGACCTTGCCCGCAGCCGAAAACGGCTTCTTGAAACCAGGGTGTTCCAATCGATCGATATCGAACCGGTCCCATCCGAAGAAGGGCCTCAGATCAATGACATTGTTGTGGACATTACCGAAAAACCGGATATCGAGATGAACTATGGCCTGAGATACGCCTTCGAAACAAATGCCGGCAGCGCTCCATCGGCGACAGATGATTACAGCGCCTTTCAAGTCGGTGGGAGTTTCGATATATTGAACCCCTTCGGCTTTGGACACCGCTACGGCGTTTCCGGCTTCCTCTTCGGAAAGGAAGAGTTTTTTCGAGTCTATTATGAAACAGAATTTTTCTTCGGGCTTCAACTGCCGACACAAGTCTATCTATCGGACGAGGATCGTCACGTCCGGGAAATATCGAACCTTAAGTCCCACATTCAGAAAATCACCTTTCAGCAGTATCGAAAATGGGGGGATATCTTCGAAAGCAACCGATGGGGGGAATCATTGCGACTGCAGTGGAACTACAGCTTCCGTCATATTACGCTGACGCCTCTCGATGAGGAACGCTCTCCCCTGGAGACAGATAGAGGGAGCATCTCCCTCTCTTTGATCGGAGACACGAGAGACAGTTTTGTCAACCCCAGCCGAGGCCTTTTCTGGAGTACATCTTATGAATACGCACGCACCTGGCTTGGATCAGATGTGAACTTCAACAAGCTTTTCGGCCAGGTCTATTCCTATGTCCCCCTAGGAGACAACCTCATCTGGGCCAGCGGAGTGCGTCTCGGGGCTGTGGCCGGAGAAAATCCTCTTCTCATCATTGAGGACAGGTTCAAAGCCGGGGGGCCGAACAGTATCCGGGGTTTTCCGGTGAACTCATTGGGGCCTACGAATGAATTGGGAGAACCTCTGGGTGGCCAGGCAGTCTTTATACTCAACCAGGAATTGCGCTTTCCCGTTTACAAATCGTTCCACGGAGGAATCTTCTATGATTTGGGAAATGTCTTCGCTCTTACCGGAGACATGAGTTTCAAAGGCCTGAGGCATTGTGCGGGATTGGGTGTTCGTTACATGCTGCCCTTTGGTCCGATCCGTGTCGATTGGGCCTATGTCCTCGACCCTAAACCCGGCGAATCGCGTTCCCGGTTTGTCTTTACTATTGGTCACGCGTTCTAAAACACCACCCTCACATCTGGTCTAGGACAATCACTGTGATACTCAAATTACAGATGATCTGAAGAATCGGACTTTTTAATCTCCATAGAATGGTAGAGAAAATTTCTCGGCATAATCTATAGATTTAAATGATACGAAAGAACGATTCCGTCTCTTATTTAATCCGAGTTCCCTCCATTTCCATTCCCATTGTGGTGATGATGCAGGTGTTGACTTTACCGGAATCGTCTTTGACGAATTGAAGCTCATAGTACTGGCCCTCCGGCGTGGTGACGTCGAACTTCAGATCTTCTCCCTCAACGGGTTCGATCTCTACGGCTTCTTGCCCCTCAGGTGCAGCCATGAGCTTCCCATCCTCTTCGGTGAAGGAAATGACCATGATTTGCCCTTGGACATCGAATTCGTAATCCCCGACCAGAGCGTCATATCTCCCCCCGTCAGCGGCATAGACTGCAAACATGCTGGCATTGAGAGCGAATAAAACCAGAATCACGAAGGATAATTTTTTTCGTGTCAATTTAACCTCCCAGTCTAAATCTAGAATCAATATATATTACGTCAATGAGAAAATAAAGTTCGGACTTCCACTCAAACATAAAATCTTCGCACTTCCATGGAGATTGCAAGGCCCAAATCAATCAAAGTCAGGAGAATTTGCCCAATCCCAATCAAAGCTTGTGATAAAAAGAAAGATTCATTATATTGACTTCAATGTCAAACTCGGAGGGAAGTAATGCGGAAACCAATAAGATTCATGGTAGCGGTCCTTTCTTTGATAATTTTAGGCTCAATTCTGACTGCTGCGCAGGTTACAGTCGTCAAAGCTGGCAGGGTCATTGATCCCGAATCTGCCACAGTTGAAGATAATGTCCTTATCATCATCGAAGGGCACACGATCAAGGAAATCGGCACGGATTTAAGAATCCCTGGAAAGGCCAAAATTATAGATCTTTCAGAGTACTTCGTATTACCCGGTCTTTTCGACTGTCACAGCCATCTCTGTGAAATGGTTCCTTTGAAAGATACACGAGGATATGGTTTTCTTGCCTATTACCTGACTAAAACAACGCCTGATAGAGCCTTGCAGGGCGTGGAAAACGCAAGAACCTACCTCGAATCAGGATTCACAACGGTCAGAGACGTGGGAAACGCAGGGCATTACGCGGATGTGTCCCTAAAGCGGGCGATTGATCAAGAAAAATTCCCTGGGCCCAGCATGCTTGTCTCCGGAAAAATCATAGCCCCGATGGGCGGTCAGCTCCACATGAATTTCGAGCATATGAGATACCCGGATATCGACTACATCGAAGCCGATACCAGAGATGAAATGAGAAAAGCGATACGCCAAAACCTTCATCTTGGGGCAGACTGGATCAAAATCGTGATCGATGACCAAAGATACATCTACAGCGCAGAGGATGTCCGTTTCATGGTCGATGAGGCAGCCCGGAGCGGCGTGAAAGTCTGTGCCCATTGCTTGACAGAGCAGGGGGCAAGAAACGCCATTGAAGGAGGTCTGGCTTCGATCGAACACGGCTTTGTCATGAGTGACGAGGCCTTGCGCCTGGCTAAAAAAAAGGGCGTCTGGTTATGCGGGACTGACATTTCCAAAGAGGTTTGGGGTGTGTACGGGATAATGACATATTACCCTCAAATTGTCGACCGGCTGAAGAGGGCGCACAAAATAGGGGTCAAGATGGCTTTCGGGTCGGATGTGGTTGTGGAAGTTCCGGGGCACACCAGAGGAAGTGCGGCCCTGACATTACTCGACACCTGGCTAGAGGCTGAAATCCCGGAGATAGATATACTCCGAGCCATGACCGTTCATGCGGCGGAAATGCTCAACATGGAAAAAACAAGAGGTAATCTGAAAGCAGGCATGCGAGCCGATATCATCGCTGTTCCCGAGAATCCGCTGGAAAACATCAAGACTTTACGAGATGTTAAATTTGTCATGATAAACGGAAAAATTTTCAAACATTCAGATTGATCAACACATCAGACCCTCAATACATTAGACTCTCATCGAGGTATTTCCAAAATCGTTAGAGAAATAGGCCCATAGGGCATTATAGAACAATCCAATTGAGTGAGTACGCACAACGATTTTCAAGCCAATCATTTAAATGCTCTTACCCTTAATCCCAAAAAAGAAAACATCCGATGAATGTTGTATAATATCCACTCTCAAATCGTTAAAGGAGAGGAGGAATCATGATTGAATTCCAAAAACGCCCCCACAAAATTTGGCCTTCCTTGATAGCGGTTTTTTTGGCCGTCGCTCTAGGGTATTCTGCGCTTCCTGATCAATCCGATCTGGACGCATTCATTACCGAAATAATGAAAGCCAACCACGTTCCTGGCCTGTCTGCCTGCATAGTCAAGGGGGATAAACTTGTCTGGGCGAAACAATACGGTTGGGCCGATGTCGAGAACAAGATTCCGATGACTGAGGATACGATCCAGAATATCGGCTCGATCTCGAAAACCATCACCGCCACGGCCATCATGCAGCTCTGGGAAAAGGGCAAGTTCAAGCTGGATGATGACGTCAATGCCTATCTCCCCTTCAAGGTCAGAAATCCTGCCTTTCCTGATGATCCCATCACCTTCCGGCAACTGCTGACCCATAAATCATCCATCAAGGATGGCAAGGCCTACGGAAAAAGCTACGTCTGCGGAGATCCAACCATTTCTTTGAAAGACTGGATAGATGGATATTTTTTGCCAGAAGAGAAATACTACGATGCCGTAGACAATTTCCATACCTGGAAGCCCGGGACTGTTAAAACACCCCGGGGTCCAAGGGCTTACACCAATGTGGGCTATGGGTTGCTGGGTTATCTCGTCGAGGTAATTTCCGGTCTGGATTTCGCCGATTACTGCAAGAAGCATATCTTTTCACCGCTGGGGATGGACAGCACAGGGTGGCACCTGGCTGATATAGATGTCAGCCAGCACGCCATCCCCTACTCTTACTATCCGGACAGCTTTCAGGCGCCTGAAGTATTGGATATTCAATCTCTCCTGCCCCGGTATGGACCAGACAAACAGGTCATAAAAAAAGGGGCGTTTTTCCCTCATTGCCTGTACAGTTTCCCCAACTACCCCGATGGTTTGGTCCGCACGAGTGTGCGGGATCTATCTCGATTTTTAAGAGCCTACATCAATCACGGGACTTTCGAAGGTTCACAGATTTTAAAGAAAGAGACAATTAACAGTATGCTGTCGGACCAACACCTCGGCCGTGGCCTGTGCTGGTATACGCAAAAGTACAAAAGTGGTGTATCGACCTGGGGACATGGCGGCAACGATCCGGGCATCTCGACCCAAATGCTCTTTGTCCCAGAGGACGGCACCGGCGTGATCGTCTTTTTCAATTGCGGCGATCCCAGAAAGGCTTATGTAGAGATCGTCAATCGGCTCATCGCCGAAAGGGGAAAATTCTGAACGCGGACATCATCGGCAAAATTTTGGAACTCTCGAAATTGCACAGATCTGTGGACATGATCAACACAACCGAAAAACCAGCAACTATGGATATCTTCGGCCGGTGGCTTTGCACCATGCCTGTGATTCTCTGTCTCCTCTTTCTTCCCAACCAATTCTCAGGGATCTCTCAGGCAGAGGACATGGATAACCAAAAACATAAAGACCTCATTCATACGCGGGGCAGTCTCATCTGCTACGAATTCTTTTCTCCATTTTGCGAATCCGATAGACAAAGTTATACTATGATCAAGAAACGGGTTGTGGGTGTATTCGGAGAATATCGGAGAAGCTATAAGCCGGGCCACCACCATGCGGGTCTCGATCTGTGGGGAGCCTTCAATGAAACGGTCTATGCTATCGGCTTTGGATGGGTCGTCCGTGTCTTTGGTGAATTTCCGAATCGCTCTGTAGTCATCGAGCACCATCTGGACGATGGTCGCATTCTCTATTCCATGTATGTCCACATCGAAGACATCAGAGTCGAAGTCGGAGATTGGGTGGATGAGCAAACTCCGCTGGGCCGAGTTTTCGACAAGGAGGAATTAAAGAAGGCCAACTTCAACACCCCCAATCATCTTCATCTCGAAATCCGGAAAAGTCTTGCTGATAGCGGCAGAGCGAGTATTGCCAGCATGAGTATGAAGGCTCTCGGCAGGTTTTGTCTTGATCCATCGCATTTTTTTAAAAAAATCTTCTCTCCGAAGCCCGAATCGTATTGAATGACATATATTCATGAACAAGCCAAGCGACGTTCTACAGAAACTCAGGGCGATAGCCAGACCGGATCATATTGAAGGCATGGTCCGTTACGGCATGACAGCAGAGAAAAGACTTGGGATATCCGTTCCAGAGCTGAGAAAAATAGCAAAAGAGCTGGGGAGAGACCATAAGCTAGCGTTGGCCCTGTGGGAAACGGGGATACCAGAAGCAAGAATAGTCGCCTCGCTCGTCGCTGATCCCGACAAACTCACTGAAGAACAGATGGAGCATTGGGTGAATGGCATCGATTCATGGGATGTCTGTGATCAGGTTTGTATGAATCTCTTTGACAAGTCTCCGCTAGCCTGGAAAAAAATTGTCGATTGGTCTGCACGGGCGGAAGAGTTCGTCAAAAGGACCGGCTTTTCCTTGATGGCCAGTCTGGCTGTCCACGATAAAACGGCCAGCGACAAAAAATTCATGGCTTTTTTTCCTTTGATCAAACGCGAAGCCGGAGATGAAAGGAACTTCGTCAAAAAAGCAGTCAACTGGGCGCTTCGCAACATCGGGAAAAGGAATCTGAATTTGAACACAGCCGCCCTGGAAACAGCGACGGCTATACGCCAAATCAATTCCAGCTCCGCCCGATGGATTGCATCGGATGCCCTGAGAGAGCTTGAGAGTGAATCAGTCCAAAAGAAATTGAGAAAAAAGTTAAATAAAATAAAATTAAATAAAGATAAGTATACAGTTAACACAAAGCGTAGAAGGGATAACCGTTGAGAGGGCAAAAAACATCTGTTCTATCCCTGTTGAATATAGAGCCCTCTTCCCAGTCAGTCGATTTCATCCGGAACAAGAAGCAATTCCAGCTTCACGATCTTATTACAGAACAAAGACATCCGCGAACCTGGAACTTGAGTGCTTCCATACGGAAGAATATTAAGGATGGACTCAATCAAATCATTTCGGTGGACGAGGATATCTCCCAGACTTTCAATGATCTGATTCGCAATTCATCCGGACTCAATCAGGCTGCCGAAGCAGTCTGCCAAGCCATAAGGGATAGCCGGACAATCTTTATTTACGGCTGTGGAGCAACGGGTCGTTTGGCCAAACAGCTGGAAAGTTCCCTTTGGCGACCGTTCTGGCGACGCCTTAAAACAGGGCAGCACTGGTATCGACTAAAAGCGTCCATACCTGATGATATCGAAGACCGCTTGATCGGAGAAATGACAGGTGGGGATCGAGCCCTCATCAGTGCTCTGGAAGGATTCGAAGACCTGGAGCTCGTGGGTAAACTCCAGCTTCTCGACAGAGGAATCAAAAAGGGCGATGTTGTCTTTGGAATAACAGAAGGAGGTGAGACATCATCTGTGATCGGAGCGGTCCTCACTGCGCTGGAGCAGTACGGAGAGTTGAATTCGGCCACGATCATGCAGGCAAGGAATCAGTTGTACTTCATGTACAACAATCCGGACGATGTGCTTGACGCCTTTGACAGAAGCCGTTCTGTAATCAAAAATCCAGCTGTCACCAAAATCAACTTGCCCACCGGCCCGCAGGCTTTAGCGGGGTCCACTCGACTGCAGGCCACGACATCAGAAACGTTCATCATGGGCCTCATCATCGAAGAGGGAATACGCAGAGCCTTGCGGGATTGCCTGTCGAGAAAGGAATTATCCTCGCTGGGATTCACCGGACAAGCGCATTTAAAGGAGAGGTTGTCGTTTTTTCCAAACCTGCTGACTGTTTTGCGGGCTCATTTAGATAACATAAGCAAATTCACAGCTATCGAAACAGAAACCTATGAGAACAACCGGCGAACGACCTATTTTGCCAAAAAAGCTCTGATAACGGTGTTTATCGACTGTACGGAAAGAAGCCCCACGTTTCACCTTCATCCCCTGGATACCGTTCAAGAAAACGAAAGGAAAAGTTGGCTCCAGGTTTGGACAGAGGGAGGGGATTCTGAAGAAGCCTGGAATAATTTCCTCGGGCGTAACTTCAGGGGCATGGAAGAGAGCTTTTATGAACCATATTTCAAAAGGCAAATCAACGACACCTATCTGAAACAGGCAGCCCTCAGAAGCCTCTCCGTAGCCGGACAAAATCAGGGAGAGCTTTATAATTTCTCTTTTTCTGATGAAAACATTGCAAAAAGAGGACCACAAGAAAGTGACTTGGGCGTCGCAGTCTGTATCGGTGAAGAAATTGAGGAACTTGGCCGCTCCGAGTCATCTTTTTTCCGTTTCCTACATCTCTTCAAAGACAAGGGAGCCCGGATAGCCCTAATTTTGATAGGGGACAAAGGGAGGCAGCACATTGAACACGCAATGAGCCGATTGCCTTTGGACAATGAATGCGACGTTATTTGCCCAATCTTCCTCGATAATGAGGATGATCCTCTGGGCCTGAATACCCAGACAATACTCAAGATCCTCCTCAATGCCCATTCGACAGCCGTAATGGCCCGGATGGGGAAAATCGTCGGCAATACTATGACCAACGTCAAACCGAGTAACCTCAAGCTCATCGGCAGAGCCACACATCTCATCCAAAGTCATGTGAACGATGTACTCTCACAAGTGGAATGGATAACAAATCACGGCAAAGCAACACCGATCAATTACGCCGAGGCAAACGCCGTGCTCTTTGAAGCGATTGATTTCGTCGCGGAGCAGACAGAGCAAATCAGCGAGGTTGCACTCGCCATCATACATATTCTGGAATCCTTGAAAGAAAAGAGAGATGTTGGCCGGGAAGAAGCTTTCTCCATAGCGAAGTCAATTCAGCTCGAGCACTATCTTGCCGGACTGAACCCAGCACTGAGATCGTAAAATCGTAAGATGACTGTCTCTCAGGCAGACCCTCTAGGTTCGAGATAGACGAATGGGATTTGCGACAATAGACTACCTGATCATCATCCTTTACCTGGCCGGTATGACGTTGTTTGGGGTGGTCGTCTCCGGCCGGCAGCGTTCCACAACCGACTACTTTCTCGGAGGTCACCAAATCCCCTGGTGGGCAGTACTCTTTTCGGTGGTGGCGACGGAGACCAGTACCCTGACATTCATCAGTATCCCGGCCATTGCCTACGGGGGAAGTCTCGTATTCCTCCAGATTACATTCGGCTATATTCTCGGCCGGACTGTGGTCAGCCTGTTTTTATTGCCCAGATACATCAACGGCCAGCTGGCAACGGCTTATCAGTTTCTCGGTCAAAGGTTTGGCAGTAGCATGCGCAACATTGCCAGCACGACATTCATGCTGACCCGGCTTCTGGCGGATGGAGTGCGGCTGTTTGCTTCAGCCATACCCGTGGCTGTCATCCTTCGACTAGCAGGAATCCAATTATCCGTTCTGAAAATTTATCTTCTTGCCATACTGATCATTTCCGTCGTGACTCTTGTTTATACCCTCTTGGGAGGAATAAAGGCCGTAATCTGGATGGATGTCATCCAGATGGGAGTCTATCTCGGAGGAGCATGCCTTGCTGTGGCGATTATTCTGACATCACTTCCTCGCAGCCTCTCTGAAACCTTCGGGCTTTTGCAGAGCATGGGAAAATTGCAGCTTTTTGACCTGGGGTTCAGCCTGAGCTTCAAAGAATTCATCGCTAGTCCCTATACCTTCCTCACAGCACTGCTGGGAGGAGCGGTGTTTTCAATCGCTTCCCACGGCACTGATCAGCTCATCGTCCAGAGGCTTTTGACGACCCGTAATCTCCGTTCCAGTCAGAAGGCCCTTATCGGAAGCGGTCTGGTCGTCACGGTTCAGTTTGCACTCTTTATGTTCATAGGTATGTTACTCTATGTTTTTTACAGCGGTCAGGCCCCTGCTTCCCTGGGCCTGACCACCACAGACGAAATATTTGCCAAATTCATCGTCGAGCAAATACCCCCCGGTCTATCGGGTCTTATCATCGCGGCCATTCTCGCTGCGGCCATGAGCACCCTTTCATCGTCCATCAACTCTCTGGCTTCATCGACGATGATGGATATTTACAAACCCTACCGGGGGAGAAAAAGCTCGCCCGAAATGGACCTGAGGGTTTCCAGATTTGTCACTCTTATATGGGGATTAATCATTACAGGCTCTGCCTACATTTTTGCCTTCCTCCAGACACAATCCAAAGGTGAGCGCCCAGCCGTGGTGGAGCTTGGACTGGGAATTGCCTCCTATACTTATGGAGGATTGCTCGGAGCATTTCTGCTGGGAACTCTATCCAAGAAAATCGAGCGCAAGGATGCCATCATCGGATTTTTTTCTGGATTGACTGTGCTTCTCTTTCTGGTCGAAGGACCACTACAAGATCTGTTACCAGGGCAGCCTATGACCATTGCCTGGCCCTTGTACACGCTCATCGGCAGTGCCATCGTGGTCGTGGTTGGACATGCATCACATCTGTTTCACCGCAGGAAAAAACGCTCTACCTCCGGCCAGGGCAGCAAAAATTCAGGATAGAAAAACGACTATGGATGTGGCCAAAGAGACGCACGAAGCTGAAAAAAGGATACGTCCCTTTATCCGAGCAACACCTCTCGAATACTCTCCTCATTTGAGCCGAAGCGGAAAATGCCAGGTTCATCTCAAACTGGAAAACTTTCAGCATTCAGGATCATTCAAGGCAAGAGGTGCGCTGAGCAAATACCTCTCTCTCGATGATTCGGATAAGGAGAAGGGAATCATAACCGCTTCCTCAGGGAATCATGCCAGCGCCGTCGCTTATGTGCTTCACAAGTTTGCCGAAAGAGGCACTATATATATTCCGCACTCGACTCCCCAAGCCAAGGTCGATTTGCTCCGTCTGTATGGAGTTGCCCTTGAGTTCAAGGGACAATACTCGGTCGAAACCGAAGTGTATGCGCAGGAGATTGCCCGGAAACAAGAGCAGGTCTATATATCACCTTACAATGACCTGAAGGTCATTGGCGGCCAGGGAACGATCGGTATAGAACTCTTACATGAGATCGATACTATCGACTCCATCCTTGTGCCCATCGGCGGCGGTGGTTTGATCGCAGGGATTGGAGGGTATGTTAAGTCTGTTCACAAAGGCATCGAGATCATCGGCTGCGAGACAGAAAGCTCGCCAGCCATGTCTGCATCCATCAAAGCCGGGCAAATCATCCATGTCGGATATCATCCGACACTTGCCGACGGAACCGCAGGCGGATTTGAACAGGGATCGATCACATTCAAGCTCTGTCAAGACACCGTGGATGATTATATCCTCGTTTCTGAGGATGAGATGGCCCGAGCCATCCGTTTCATTTTGGATAAACATTCGATACTTCTAGAAGGATCAGCCGCCATGCCTGTAGCTGCATTCCTCAAGCAGAGAGATCGCTTCAAAAACAAGAACGTCGTTCTCATCCTGACCAGCTCGAAAATAGACCTGGAAACGCTGAAAAAGATCCTGTGGAGAAAATAATCGCTTTCAAAGCACAAAGACCTATTGAAACTGGGTATAATAGACGGAAAGATTGGGCTTAACAAAAGACTCGAGGGGCGTTTAATGGAATGATCTATGGAAAAGGGTATCGAAGCCAGTGCGTCTAGATCATTTGAATGAATAGGAAATCGTTAAATTGATGCCAAAGTCATTCGTCGTTACCCCCTTTTTCCTCAGGTCACCGTCAAAGTGATCGAAGAAGTTCAAACCCACGTAGAAATCCTTGAGGATTTCATATCGCAAACGGCTATCGAAATTGAAACGGATGCGGCCAAAGTCGGATAGACTTGGGTATACAATAAGGTTTGCTGTAAAATCCAGCTTAGGAGTCTGAAAACGAAAAGCTTCGAAGCTGGTCCCAATCAGAGCTTCTAGGCTCGTCGTGAAATTGTCATCCGTGATGAACTTTTCGCGGCCCGCGGCTACACCACCCGAGATGAGCAGCAGCATATGGTTGTTCTGGATAAAGTATCTCCCCACAGCCAGGCCAAGCAAGGCACGAAAGTCTAGATTTAGCTCGTCATTCTGTTCCAGCGTACTCAAGAGATTACCGGACCAACGGTTTTGGAATATGCGTTCCAACCGATAAATGGCTGTATTTCGGACGATATTCTTTCCTTCCTTTGCCCCCCGGAGATAGAGATCTGCCTGAATCTTGTTTGACCATTTCAGCGAACGTATGCTTAACTCGCCTCCCAAAGTGAATTCTGCAAATTGATCGGCCTTTTGGAAGCTGAAGCCGGTCTCGATATAGCCCTTCATACGCCTCCAAAACGTGTCTTCCAACAGACTGATTCGGACAACATTTTTTAGAGAAAGCGTAAATTCCATTTTTTCAGTGACAACGGTCAGCTGACCTTCTTTGTCGGATCGTTTAATGGGGCCGATATAGTGAAGCCCGGATACTGACTCGACATCGAACTGTTTGGTGCTCTCGATGAAACCAACGTAATCCCACTCGATATTCAAAGTGTCCATGTTATCGGTTTTAAACTTAAGAATACCTCGATCCAATTTCCTGATTTCTCCGGTGATCCGGTCACCGTTTTGGAGGATAACAATATCGGTTCTCTGGGCATGGAGCTGGGAAGTTCCCAAGAGCAAAAACAAAAGGAGGAAGACATCAAAGGATTTTTGAACCAAATAAAACGAAGCGCTTTTCCTCATGCTGTCGTCTCCATGGTTCAAAATTGACGTGAAAATCTGAGCGCTGAAAGGATAACAATCCGACAAAACGCTGTCAAGGGAGAAGCTTTGATTGTCAACGCAAAGCGAATATTTCCGGTTTTGTGCAAAGCAAAAATTTTCGGTTTGTGCGGAGCAAAAAACCAGCTTATGAGATCTTTCAGATCTGTTTATCCTTCAGGGCCTAAAATTTGCTCTTGACATTAGGGATGGATTCCTGTGATTTAAGAGATAATACGATTGGGAGTTTTAGCCAATGACGAAAAAGCATTTTGACAATGTGAAGAATCAGATCGGCGCCTGCGGGATTTGGTGCGGAAGCTGTGTGGCCGGAAATGGTGTCATACAGTTGTTGACTCAGAAATACGCGAAAATCATCGATGACTATGGCCTGAAACAATGGGCTCCTGAGGATTTCGATTTCGAGGAGTTAAGCAAAGGACTTGTCTCGATACAAAAGATGCCCCTGTGCCCCGGATGTCTCAAGGGGGGTGGGCGCGACGATTGTGAAATCAGATTCTGTATTACGCAAAGACATATTTCCGACTGCAGCGAATGCGATGACCAGGATAAGTGTCCGCATACCGAACTCCTCAACAAAATGCGCATGGGCGCTCAAAAAGCTTGTCTCTTTACCAAAACGGAGCACGCTGAAAATCATAAGTTGATAAGAGAATGGTCACGCCTGCTCAAAGACGCCTGGCCGAGCAGTATCCTTTTCTCAGGCGAATAAAACGAATCTTTTCATCTGGATTTCAGCATCTTCCAATACCTTCGGAATAAGTTTGTATTATGGCTTCGGTCAGTTGCCTCACCAAAGGGGATGACCAGCGGAGACGTTAAGTTCTGTTGATATGAAAACCGTTTTTGCTGAGTTAACGATACTCAATGAATCCGGGGTAAGACCGGATAATCAGTAAGCCGAACCATATAAATTCACAAAAAGGGATTGACAAATTGATGAGCTCTTGCATAATATATCTAGCGACTTATGAGTCGCGACTAATAAGTCGCATGTGTTTATTGGGGTCTCTGGAGAGAAGCATGCCGCTCAAAACATTTTTAAACCTGAGAAAAGAAAGGCAAAAACAAATCATCGATGCCTGTTTGGAAGAGTTTGTGGTGCACGGATTCAAAGGGGCCAGCCTGACCCGAATCATCCAGAAATTAGGTTTGGCTAAAGGGAGCTTCTACCGTTACTTCGAATCGAAAATGAGCTTGTATGCGTATCTTATCGAATACGGCAAAAGATCCGCCTGGGAATTGTTTTTGAAAGAATTTGAAAATCCAGTTGATGATATCCTGAAGGCATGGGTGAGATTCTATCTTGCGTGTGTCCGAAGGGACAACGAGTACCCACTTTTGGGATACTTTGGCTACAGGCTTTCTCAAGATAAAAATGATCCCATTCTCGGCGACGTTCCCTACCAAACATTGAAGAAAGGTTTAGAAGTTCTCCATGGATATTTTTTAAAGCAGCAAAGAAGCGGCGAAATCAGAGGCGACATCAATGTGGAAAAACTGATTTACAGCCTCCTTCAAGTGCAATCGGGAATACTCGACTACCTCAGGCTGAAGTACGAAATTGATTTTGAAGAAAACGTAAAAGCAGGAAAACCGCTTTTCCCGATCTCGGAAAAAACCCTAAAGAAAGAGCTTGAGGATTTTGCTGTGGTACTCAGGAGCGGATTCGAGGGGAATCGCAAACAGAAATCTGGAGGTTAAAAAAATGATGATTAGCGACAGAAGGATCGAGTCCTTGGCTCAAATATCGGATATCGAATACAAAGAGTTGCGCCATTTTCTTAATACTCATTCACTCAAGACCCTTGAGTTTAAGGGAAAGTCAATTCCCTATTATTTTTGCGGAGTGGGCAAGCGAACAATCCTGACATTCGCCGGGGGATGGGGTCCTCCTCTGATGCTTTACGATAGGATTCTCGGTCTCGAAGGAAACAACCAGATAGTCGTCGTTGAGATCTCTGCTTTCGATGATCTTGAAGAAATGTGCGATGGGATCAATCAGGTTCTTGAGGCAGAAAAAATCAACCAAGTCGTTCTCTTCGGACAATCCATGACCGGAATCATGGCTCAATCCTACTTGAAAAGGAACAAGGAAAAAGTCGAAGGGATTGTTCTCGCAAACACAATCGCGCCAAGAGCGGAACGCTGTAAAAAATGGGCACTACTCTTATTCCAAATCCTACCCTTCTCGCTGGTGAGGTTCTTCGCAAAAAGAAAGATGACTCAACTGGGAAGTTTTGAGGGAGATATTTCAGATGAAGTAAAACAGCGGTTGCTTTTCAAGATGGAGCTTTTAAAGGGCATCATGGATTCTTATTTCAGAAAGACAAACACGATGAATACACTTAAAATCGCCTATGCGTTCAATGAAAAAGACGTATATTCCGAAGGTGAGTTTGAGGAGTGGAAAGGCAAAGCACTCATTCTGACCAGTGAGGATGATCCCTATTATCCTGATGCTGATATCTTCATGAAAAATTTTCCGAATGCGGAAGTATTCAAACTTCCCACCGGGTTTAAACACGTTGCACCGCAGGTCTACAAGGATGAATTTCACAGGGAAATCCAACGCTTTATCGATCAGCTCGCGGTATGAACAGACAAGTTCGCATCAAATTCTTGGAACAAAAGGGGGGCAGGATATTATCCCGCAATCGGATAGACTTCTCCCCTCAGAAACTTATTCCTGGAGGTGGGTTAGGAATTTAGTCTCGAGTGTTATTGGAAGAAAAAAGGAAGTTCTCAGTCTTGTCGGCTAGGTCTCCTGGCCTCGTTAACTTTGATCCGTCGGCCTGACATTTCTTTTCCGTTCATCCCGCTGATGGCGGCATCAGCCTCTTCTTTATTAGGCATCTCAACAAACCCGAATCCACGGCTTTTGCCTGTAAACCTGTCCTTGATGATGGTGGCTGAAATAACTTCTCCGAACTCTTCAAAGGCGCCTTTCAGCTCATCTTCTTTAAGTTCCCAAGGCAAATTACCCGTATAAATGTTCACGATGCACTCCTTAAAACTAAATCTGAATAAAAGACAGGAAGGTCTGCATAGACGTCATGTCCATATCTTTTACTCAAAACTGATCAGGGATGAAATTGTGAGTTCGCGCGATTCTCCTGGAAGGAAGATCCAGCCTAACTCCCTTCAAAAACCCGAACAGTCTAAAAAAAACCCGGCAACGACCTACTCTCCCACTCGGCTCCCCGAGCAGTACCATCGGCACTAGAGAGCTTAACTTCCGTGTTCGGAATGGGAACGGGTGTGGCCTCTCCGTTATGGTTGCCGGGAATTATTCCCATTGACAATCAAACAAGTCTTTTCCGTCTTCATTCGGGACACAAAACTTCGCAAACAAAATAAGTAGAATGTCCTCGGATCCTGCTGGATCTTTTGTCCTGAGTAAACTTTATGGTCAAGTCTCACGGGCTATTAGTACTGGTTAGCTGAGTCCGTTACCGGACTTACACACCCAGCCTATCAACCTTGTAGTCTACAAGGGCCCTTCAGCCCCCGAAGGGGTGGGAAATCTAATCTTGGGGCGAGTTTCCCGCTTATATGCTTTCAGCGGTTATCTCAACCAAACGTAGCTACCCAGCGATGCCCCTGGCGGGACAACTGGTACACTAGAGGTTTGTCCGCTCCGGTCCTTTCGTACTAGGA
>Ga0180437_10000302_pt1 | contig 97630 bp, 78 predicted proteins | sample SS_ome_4_FD_132410 | JGI IMG/M metagenome (GOLD analysis project Ga0180437, IMG submission 132410) | Hypersaline lake sediment archaeal communities from the Salton Sea, California, USA - SS_3_D_1 metaG | ecosystem: Environmental > Aquatic > Non-marine Saline and Alkaline > Hypersaline >...
CTACAACCCCTCGGCCATCAACGCCAGACATTGTTCCGCAGCAATCACAGACTCTCATGACACGTCCCCCTGTCATTAAGGAATTTCCCGGCTGGCGGTGACGACCTGTCACCTACTGACCATCCAGGTCGCCCGCAGTATATGCTAATACACATATACAGGTCAAGCGTTCATTAAATGCTAACGATACGCTATCCAGAAGGACGCGTGGACAGAAGGCCTTGATGGCACCAGAAGGCGTTCTCTCGCGATATCGGAATGTTCCGCGACAGAACATACGGGGAAGGCGATCGGCCTCTAGAGAGGGCGTCCGCCGCTCACTTCTTGCGATTGCGAGTCGGCTTTGTGTTCAGCTGCAGCCCCAGCACGGACGCAAGCTTCGCAGCGGTCGTCAATCGGATATCGCGCCCCTCATTCGCAAACCGTGTCACTACCTCGGGGCGGAGGCCGGCTTGCTTGGCGATGGCGTAGCAGGTGAGATCGCTACGCTCGATGGCACGTCGTAGCGCGTCGCTGATGTCGTGGGCGGACACGGTCGTCGATATCCATTGCGGAGAGAGCTGTCGGGCGGACTTGCCGATAACATCTATTATCTCTGAGACTTAGTAACCCTGCAACGAAGCCAGCCGATTCCTCGACTGCCCTTTTCTGCGTGATTGACGCTACGGACACACTTGTGACACCCCATCGCTTGCCCCCCGCTAGCGGGTACCTTTAGACTGTGGGGAGTGTGGATACTCGCTTTATGAGTCTGTTATAGAGGGGGCACACCCAATGGCGATCACTCACCAGGCATGGCTAGGGCTGGCCTGTGCAGCCCTGATTCTGAGCGGCTGCGGACCCTCCGCCATGGAGGAATACAACACGGCGCTGGCCGTTCTGGAGCGCGAAGAAAAACGTCTGGAAGAGGCGATAAAGGAATACGACGTCAAAGTTGAAGAGGCCCTGGAAGCCTTCAAGTACGAGTTCTTCGGCGATGGTGCACGAGAGACCGACTATGAGATTGCCAAGTCCGAGTGGGAAACGGCGAAGACGCAATGGGAGTCTGCCCTCAACGATCTAGCAAACAACACTGTCGACAAGAAAGCCGTAGAGAAAGCACGAGCCCGTGTTGATGCTCTCGCTGATGACGCGAAATCGATCGGCAAGGCGCACCTGAAACGATCTGCCGAATACATCGAACTAATGAAGGATGAAACCAGCAGCCTTAGCAATCGCTGGGCTCAAATTCGCAGTCGCTTGCAAGAGCCCTTGGATTCCCAAAAGGAGCGCGTTCAGAGAGCGCGTGACGCCGTCCAGCGCGCCGAGGAGTCGCTCTAGGGCATGGACCCTATTCATTGGCTTTGTTCGATCTAATTGCTCCCTGCAAGTGGGCAAAAGTAATGGATAGACGCCTCACTTCGTCGGTCATGTCAGTAAGGATTGAATAGGTTTGCCTATCTGCCGCTGCCGACTGGTCCCTCAGCTTCTGTGCTACATCAGCGATATCGTTTCTCCCCTTGAGTGTGTCCTCCAGCTGTCGCCTCTCCGCCCGTGCGTCGGCAACTTCCTGCGACTCACCAAAGTCCGCGCCGCCCAGTAGCGTCTGAAATCTATCCTTGCCCCCCCGCTCTGCCGTGAACCTGTCGCGCGCATCGGCGGTGAAATCGGCGACATTGCTGGCCCCCAGTTTGCTCTCCACAAAACGAACGTCATCCCTGGAGAGGGGGATGCCGCGGGCCTTCTTGGCTTGAATCCGCTCCAGTTCCTGGGCGTCGTCTTCATCCAGGAATCCGATCCGTTCTTCGATCGACTGTAATCGCGACTGCTCTCGCTCCAGAATCTGCTCGATCGTGTCCAACTCCGCCTTCGCCTTGTCCAGGGACGATTGGGCCTCTTCGTTCTTCTTGATGTCGCTCTCTATCTGCTGCTTGGTGAGCTGCTGGTTCTTCTCCTTGATCGCTTGCTCTTCTTTGGCGAGCTCCACACGTTCCTGTGCCTGTTCGGCCTCGAACTTGAACTGCTGGCGGATGGCCTCGCCATGGGCAACGTCTTCGCGCATCCCCTGTCGCACATTGGCGCGGGCCTGCTGGATGAGGCGGTTCATCTCCCGCTGGTGTTCAATCCTCATCTCACCCCGACGCTCTTCAATCTGCACAAGGCGTTCCAGCCGTACCCGCTGGGCCTCCTCGTCAAACCCAAGACCTTCCGCTGTATTGGCGATGTCCTGACTCGCATCGGACGCAATCGTGCGCAGAACTTGATTGAGGTCTCGGGCCGCAGCCGCCTGCTCGTTGATGGCGTCGGTTGTGTCGTGGAGGCGTTCCTCCAGCTCTTCTTCGGACTCCCCCCAATCGACAAACAGGGACACCACGCCGGCGACCACCGCGCTGATCGCAAGGATGGCGATGCCGATCGGGCCCATCGCGATTTGCAGTGCGGTCATGGCCACGGTAGCCGCACCGGCAGTTGTGGCCACCCCAGTATTGGCCGTCGCCTGAACACCACCGGCCGCTGCGGCACCAAGGGATGCTTGCCCCACCGCACTGGCCGAGGCCGCCTGTGCTGTGTTGGCTGCCGTCACCGCCGCTGCCGATGCTGCGCTAGCCGCCCGAGCGGCGCGAACCGCCTCGACCAGGCCTACCACAACATCGGTTGAACCCTTGAAAAGATTGAAGGCACCCTGCACCTTGGCGATGGTGCCCAGCATCTTTTGCATTTCCTCGTCACTGCTGGTCGTCAGGAAGGCCACGCCGGTGGCTGCGGCGAATGCCCCTTCGCCAATCTTCTTGTAGCTTTCCGCCACCTTAATATTGGTATCCAGGAGATTATCTTGCGCCACACTAACCGCATTGATGCTCTCCGCGCCTTGGATCAGGCCCTCCATCTCCTCGGCAACGGAGGCAAACTCTTCTTCCGTGACTTCCGCGCCAGACTGGACACGCTCCAGGATGTCGATCAGCCGCAACAGCCCTTCTGAGATATCGTCGGCCATGGCGTGCCCTGATGCCTGGGCAGCAGAGTAGGCTGTCTTCAGTAGCTGGATCGCGTCGGCCGCATTGACAGCCCCAGCCTCCGCAGAATCGGTGGCCTGTCCAATGTCGTCCGCAGAAGTGGCGACACCATCGAGAGCAGAAGCGGCGGAAGAAGCCACCTGGTCGATCGCTTCAAAGGAGGTGGAGATCGATGCCAGTGAGGTTTCGGCCCGGGCCAGGCTCGCCTCCATGCCACCCTGAATAGCATCGGAAAACCGCTTTTCGATTCGCTCCGCAACGCTGTCCGCTGTCGCTTCAAAGGCCTCAGTGATGGGCTCCGGAATCTTGGGAGCTTCCAGCTCGATCCGGCCTTTGATCAGGACGCTGCGGATTTCTTCAGTCATAGTATTCTTCCTGTGACTCGCACGATCAGGTCAGCATATATCCGAGTCAGTTCGTCGAGTTTCTCTTGGAGGATTCTGGACTGGGGCTTCTGTTTTTCGAGTTGATTAAGCCGCTGGTGAATGATCTCCAGCTGGGCATGAAGCTCCTTCATTCGTTGCAAGTCGCTGATGTACAGCTCGGTCAGCTTGGAAAACTGTTCCTGCAATTGCACGAACAGCTCGTCGGTGGCGCACTCCCGGTGAATGCTAAGCACGCGCCCCAGACCGCGCTGAATACAGGCAATCTTTATGTCCGTAAGCTCTTCAAGCTTGCTCGTGTCGTGGCTCATTCTGGTTCCTTGTGTGCATCATTGGACCTCAGAATCTGGTAGCCTGTCGAACGGTAGATCGGCATCGTCGATTGGCGCCCCGTTCTTCGGATGAGGATCGCACGGTCCCCAACAGCCAGGAGCAAACGGCAGACGAAGGGGTCAGCATGAGTCGTCCCCCTCTCCTTCGATGATCTGGGCGATCGCCGCCCTAGCCTTCCTCGACAGCCCCGGCCATGCCTTGATGAGGGAAGCTAGATCGGGATCGAAGGCCTCCGTAGCGTCCACGATCGCACCACCAGTTGCTCCACCGGAATCAGAAACGGGCGTTTCGCCCTTCACGTCCGCAACACGTTCGAATCCTGCCCGGGGTGCTCTTAACGTTCGTTGCGAGACACCGCTCTTCTTAGCGCACACAATCAGGCCGCCGACTCCGCATTCGTGGAGCCGACGGCCTGGGTTCAGACTAAGCCGCTTCCTTATCAACAAGCTTTGGCCAGTTCTCCTCAGCCTTTTTGATATGGCCGGACTTGTCCTTGTTGAACTCCTCCAAGATCTTATTGTTGAGATTAACGTACAACTTCCCGTCAATTACCTGGCCGGTCTTGGGTTCGACGTCGAAGAGCTGCCCCATCGACACGCCCAAGGCGCAGTAGCCACCGTATTGCGGAAGATACCTTTGCGGAGCGCGCTGGAAACGATCTCGGTTTTCTAGAGTCGCGAAGTGGAAGCGACGTCCTTCGTGCGTCGAGGTATAATCGACTTCACCTCTGGTCGGCGTTCCGCTGGTGAAATACTCGACAGGATCGTAGCCGTGGATCTCGGCGCTGTCCAGGATTCGCTTTTTCCGAGCCGCGGCAAGTGCCTCACTAGCTGTCCAAATCGCGGCACCAAGCAAGACGAGATCCTTGAGCAGGAATTGGCCGGGCAAGACCGATATGGCAGGAAAGCCGATCGATTCCTCGACCACGCCTGGCGTCGAGAGCAAGAAGCTAAGCGTCGTGAGAAACATACCGACAGCTAGCGCACTACCTACTGCAGAGACTCGTGGTGAGAATGGCCGTACGGCAATCAACGCGGCGATCGAAAGTTCCGAGACGCCTAGCACGAATCCGAACTGACGTGGGCTGAGGAACTGATAGACCCACGACATCAGTGGGCTATTGGCGACCAAGCCGGAGATCGCTTCCGCCTCGTACGCGGTGAATTTCATGGCGCCAATCCAGAGCAGCACAGCGACAAGTCCGTACCGAACCGAATGACGACCAACGGCTTCGACAGCGTTCTCGACTGCCGTGACGGAAATCTGGCGAGCCTCCGCTCGCTGGCCAACTTGAGTTTGAACAGTTGCGACGGACATGATCGTTCTCCTTAAGCAAGAGGGTTAGTTGTGCGAGTTGCGAACCGAAAATGTTCGCTTGTACGATTCAGACGCGATTGGGTGAGTGGATCTTACCTGCCGGAAAACCGTTTTTTTGCCGCTGGCCGCCGCAGAAAAATTTGGAAAAATCTCAGAAACTCGGGTAAGATTGGCAACCGTCGGCGCGTCGAACAGGAGGCGGGTCGAGACATCGGTTTCCCAGGCTCCGCTCTTGCCGTTGTTTGGAAGTGACAAGTTGGATCCGCGGCATAGCATGAACGTATCGAGCAATCCATGGTTGCGGCGGCTTACCTCGACCGGTCCCGATCGCGATGGAGCGCTCGTCGAGCTACGCGAGATGCTGCTTCTGCGACTTCGTAGAACGTTTGAACAGCGCGGACAGACGGATACCGCGTTCTTGGAAGATGTCGTCCAGGACGCCCTGCTCAAGACGCTCGACAGTCTCGATCAGTTTGAAGGAAGAAGCCGCTTCGAAACCTGGGCAACGACTATCGCCATTCGCGTTGCCTACACGGAACTGCGGCGACGGCGCTTTAGAGATGTATCGCTCGATCAATTTCTCGACGACACGAGAGGCGACGGGAATGAAAGTGCCGGCGGCGAACCAGCTCCAACCGAACAGGTCGCACGCGACGCTATGATTGACGACATGTATCGCATCATAAACACGAAACTGACTGAGAAGCAGCGAACCGCCCTTCTGGCGGAGTTGAAAGGTATGCCGCTCGAGGAAATCGGCCGACGGATGGGCAGCAGCCGCAACGCGATCTACAAACTGACACACGACGCACGCAAGCGACTTAAAACGGACATGGAATCGGCCGGCTACTCAGCCGCCGACTTGCGAACGAGCTAAGAGGTATTTGATGGGACTTTCCAAACGCGAAGTCGACGATCTGCTCGAAGCACTTTCTCTGACCAAGGCGGAGGAATTGACCTGTGGCGACTGTCTCAAGCTGGTTGCCGAATTCGCGGAAAGTTCACTGGCTGGTAAATCGCCAAGCGAGAGCCTGCAGGCGGTCAAGCATCATCTTGATATCTGTGCCGAATGCCGTGAAGAATACGAGGCGTTGCTAACGGCACTCAAGGACGACGGGCAGTAGCCACCTCTGTCGCGTGACGTTTCGCCGGCCGCGGCCCCCCTCACCCTTCCAGTAACCTGTCCTGGAGTCGATCCTGGCGATCCAAGGGGACAACGCAAGAACTAACCGTGAAAGAACTCACTCTGAGTAGATGACGTCTTTCTTGGCTACCATGTGTGAATTGCTGATCGACCTGACGCACTACTTGGTCGCCCAGCATATTAGAATCATGATGGAAGCTCGACAAACGCTCCGTTCTCTACAGCACGATGAAGGTCGAAGATGACTCAAGAACCGGAAGGAACCAACGACATTGTCGCCGAGACCAAGTACCTTCGACTCGTCCATCGAGACGGTTGGTCGTATGTCGAGCGGACGAACTCCAATGGGGTCGTCTGTATCGCCGCCCTCACGCAAGAAGACAAGATCGTTCTCGTGGAGCAGTATCGTCTCCCGGTCGACTGCCAAGTCATCGAGCTCCCGGCCGGTCTGTCCGGCGACCTGGCCGATCAGGCCGACGAAGCCTTGGAAGAGGCGGCTCATCGCGAGCTATTGGAAGAGACCGGCTTTCGGGCCAAGAAAGTCCGCCGGCATGTCGACCTCGCCTCGAGCGCGGGCCTGACGAACGAGATCGTAACGCTGTTCCTTGCCGAGGGACTGGAAAAGGTGGGAGCCGGGGGTGGCGACGACAGTGAAGACATCACCGTTCACGAAATTCCGATTGACAGGGTCGACCAATGGCTTGCTCAAGCCGAGGCCGATGGCAAGCTAATCGACGCGCGAGTCTATACGGGGGTGTATTTCCTTAAGCGGGCTGAAGAGAAATGAAAGACAAGACTTTAGGCACGGGTTCAGGCTGTCTTTATTCCGCAGCGGAGTGCTCATCGTTGGCATCGTGTCCACGTCCGTATTGTGGTCACATGCTAGGCCGTTAGCACCGTTGATTGCTTTCGCCGCAGGGAACTTCTTCTTGTCTTGCAATTTCTTCAGGATCGGCCAGTCGTTGGAACTAGTTTGGGCGGTGGTGTTCCTAGTTCTGGCTACCATGACGATTCTACTGCAAACCCCGGGCTGGATATTCACGATTCTCTTAGCTTCATGCCTGACCCTTGTAGTAATCCTCTTAGAGATGCGACAATCGTCCTACTATGGTGTCTCTTGGCAGCAAATCAATCCTGATGTGAGGCAATGGTGGCAGTCACGAATGTCAGAAATCGAGAGAAATGAAACTACAAACTGACTACTACAAGAAACAATCATCCACCCGGCCTCAGCGATTTGCCTCGACGACAGAATGGCAAGAAGCAGTCGCGTCGTCAGACGGTGGTTGAGAATATGGATGATTGCTGTAAACAGCGCTCATTACATTGCTCAATCAATCGAGTCGAGCATGTACCGCGGTCCTAATGAGGATTTTGAAACTGGCGAAGTACTGACCGGAAACAATCGGCTTCATAAGACGAACTCAGCTCTGAGACTGACTTGGCAGACAGGAAGCCGGGAGAAGGGTATTTCTTGGGTAGTTGGATTCGGTGGTAACCAGGCAAGGTGATTTTTCGAGGATTTTTGACTGTCCCTGTTACCCTGTCGGTGTGCTAAGCTGGTCATTTGAACCACATCAAGAACCCCCAACGGCCCCTCTTATCGTGACTGGATGTTATGATCTAGGCGAGCATGTGGAGCTGGACGAGCTCCGGAAAGCTTGCAATACAAGTCAAGGCGAAAGTCGTTATGTCTGAAACCGCATCAGAAACTGGCGGGGAGCATATCTTAAGCGTGCCGACAGCTAAGTTTGAATTCTCGCGGCGTCGCCGTACGATATTTCTTATTTTGGGGATTCTCTTTTCCGTTGGTGGCGGAGCCTTACTGTTCTTGGGTTTATTCAATCCTGAGTCAATGCCGACGGCGCGCTCCCGTGGACAGGCCCTAATTATTGGCGGTCTCGGATTCTCGGCTGGGTGTTTTCTGCTATTCAACGCACTTTCTAACGGCGGTCTGTCGGCCGAGACTGGAACGGAAGGATTGGTGCTCGCGACAAAGCACGGCTCGGAAAGCTGTCGGTGGAGCGAAATCACTCGTGTATGCGATATCCGCGTTATGCCGTCGGGTGGAGATAACTCGGCGTATTTCTTGGCGCTGGCACGCGGTGATAATCGGCTCCTACTTGTCGATTGTGCCGACGGACGCAGTCTTACCGTCACGAACCTGCTACATGACTTGGATCGACTCATTGAGATTGTGCAACAAGTGACCTTGCCACGATTGTTGTCAGAGGCACTCGCTGAGGTCGAATCAAAAGGATCTCTGGCATTTGGTCCACTGACAGTCAGCCCTAGGAGTCTCGCCGTGATGAAGGACGACATTTCCTGGGAAGAACTTTCTGACATCAAAGCAGACCGTGGAATCTTAGAGTTGTACAAGCACGGGAAGAAGAAGCCGTGGCAATCAATCGCGATCACGGAAATCCCTAACTCTCATGTCTTGACGGCAATCATCGAAGGCAGGCGGCGATGACTCGCTTTGTGGGATTCCCACAAGAGATCGCGAGCGCACGACGTACAGACACCTACAACCGCCATCAGGGCTTGAGTGTCTACTTCTGCTGCCTGCGATTTGCCTAACCCTGAGGAGACGTGTCACAATTGGTTTTTCAAGCCTCGACAAGCCTTTGCCGCACGTCGCTAATACTCTCACATTCCGCCTGTCCCCTCCTCCTCACGTCGATTCACTCTCATGCTTATCGTCCTTTCTCCCTCGAAAACGCTTCGCGACAGTCGGTCGGTCCCTAAGAACGAACCGCCGCTACTGCAAGGCAAGTGCAGTCAGCCCGAGCACCTCGACCGCGCGGAGCGGCTCGTTCAACGACTTCAGCGACTCAAGCCGGCCGAGCTACGCAAGCTTATGAATCTTAGTGACAAGCTGGCCGCCGAGGTCGACAGCTACAACCACCAGTGGAAGCCCCCTTTCACCGCCAAGAATTCCCGCCCGGCGGTGCTAACCTTTCTGGGCGATGTCTATGAAGGTCTCGCCGCCGAAGCGTTCCAACAACGTGATTTGAAATATGCTCAGCAACATCTCCGCATCCTCTCCGGGCTGTACGGCCTGTTGCGGCCCTTGGACTTCATGCAACCTTACCGACTCGAAATGGGCTGCAAGCTCAGCCAGAGGACCGGTCCGAGTGCAGGCCGTTTCCAGAACCTCTACGATTTCTGGGGCGGCACCGTTCGCGAGAGCCTCGCCACCGCCTTGAGCGAGCAGGGTGACAACGTGCTGATCAATCTAGCGTCGAACGAATACTTCAAAGCGGTCCAAGCGAAACAGCTCGACGCGCAGGTTATCACGCCAACGTTTAAAGAAATGAAGAACGGCAAGTACAAGGTGCTCAGTTTCTTCGCCAAGAAGGCCCGTGGGCAGATGAGTCGCTTCATCTTGCTCAACCGACTCTCGAAGCCAGAGGAACTGCAAGACTTTAGCGAAGACGACTACCGCTTCAACAAAGAACTATCGAGCGAACACGAACCGGTCTTTACGCGAGGGTAGGTAGCCAGCTGCAGTCGAACGACACCGATCAGAATGAGATGGCACACATTGGCAATATTATTGATACGCGGCGACGTTGCCGGAGCAGTTAAAGCTTGCCATTGAATCCCTGAGTACTGAGTACCACCCAATGGATGACAGCTCTCAGTCAGAGTGATGATTGCGAACTAGTCACACATTCGACTTCATCAAACTGTCTTTCGATTAAGTCGACAAGAAACGCCTGGGCAGATGGGATAACGAACAAGAATTCCCGGGTTGCCGCCAGTGACGTTGATTTCACATTTACCCTGGACGACAACTCCGGCGCATATTGGTCATGCCTTTCTCGTCTTATTGAAGCCCAAGTCCGGTTTTTCTTCGCGGACAAGCATGTCCATGAATTTTGCAAATCGCCTCTGCCGGGTTTCGGGTTTCTTCGCACTTATCAATCCGTTCGCGATGACATAACGATTCGACTTATTGAGCGTTTCAAAAAACTGCTTCGCCTTCGGCTTGCTCTCCAGTGCTGCTAAAAAATCCGCTGGCACTTCCATTTCACTTGCCGCATAGGCGTTCTCCCACCGGCCGTCCGCTTTGGCGGCACGAACATGCACGAGTCCTGACTCCGTCATCCGGCCTTCGCTTATCAAACGCTCCGCATGCTCTCTGTTCCTTTTTGACCAGTTGCTTCGCGCCTTTCTTGGAGTGACCCGCTGGAGATAAGCTTGGTCATCGATTGACTTTTTGATGCCATCGATCCAACCCCAGCACAGCGTCTCAATCACGACATCGTCCCAAGTCACACTCGGAATTCCAGTCTTCTTCTTGAATATCTTCACCCACAGTTCGCTTTCGGTGGCGTGATTCAGCTTGAGCCACCGGCCGAGATCATTCGGCGATGCAAAGGTCATGATTCTCGCTGGATCGGGTTGAGGCATGAGACTAGATATACCCTGGCACAACGTCTGCCGTAACCGGGTACGACCGCCATCAACATAGCGACGAGCGGGCACAACAGAAGCACCGTCGATTTCATCTTAAGAATTCCAGTTCTGAGCAAAGCGTTCGATACGAATTGGCTTCCTGAGAACAACCAACCGTATCCTGGTCGTCAACTTTTCCACAAGAAGGGGTCGACGTGTATGCCCCTCCCTGAAGAGGGCGAATGCCAGTCTTGACCCTGGCCTGGGATCATCGCCAGAAGAAAGAGCAAACCGTTTTGGCCTAAGCATCCCTGCTTGTCGTTAGCTGCATAGGTGCGACTTGTCCAGCCGAGCTTCATAACCTGCTATGTGGCTATTGGGAAACAGCTTGTCAAAAAGAGAGTCGCAGCCGAGATGCTGCCCAAAAAACAAAGGACGCGGGCTACAACCCGCGTCCTTGAATCCTGCAACTCGTCTTGAACCACAAGTTGCGACTTGAAAAATGGAGGCGGCGGGAATCGAACCCGCGTCCCGCGACATTTTCACACAAGCTTCTACGTGCGTAGTCGACTAATTTGAGTTTCGCTTGCCGACCCCCTGCCGACCGGGTGTCAGGTTCGCTAGATCAAAACTTCAGTTAGCCGAGCGCGTGTCGATCAGTGACGCTAAGCGAGTCGGAATTGGTGACCGGTTTTTGACCCTCTCCGACAAAAGATCGCAACCGGGGACGCCTAGTTAGGCAGCCAAAGCGAGATTACTCTCGGCAACTAAAAATTGTGGTCAGCTTTTAACGTGGCCAACTGACCAACCACGGCACGCCACTCCTGCTTCAGACTATCCGGTCGAACCCAGTTCGCCCCCTCAGGTCGACGGCAACACGCACAGCCAACCATCTCACGTCTTCACAGAAAGAGTCTATCGACCAAATGCAATCTGGCCGACCACTCCTTATTTATTATACGAGCCGGTCAAGGGGAGCGTAAATGACGGGTCGTCAATGACTGGGCCTTCGCATGAAGCTGACCGAGATCGCCTAGCCAAACAGCTCCAGGCCCTTCCAGGCCAGCATCACCAATCCCAGTGGCACCAGATAGATCGCGAAATACTGCAGCTTGCCGGCCAGGACCAGTTTCACCAACAGCAGCAGTGAGACAATTCCCACGACGAAGGCAACGAGCGTGGCCACTGCCAGCCCTGACATGCCGGAGGAGGCGGCCGTGCTGGCGTCGCCTCCGACGAGTTCCAGCACTTCTACCAACGTCGCTCCACCGATGGCGGGAATGGCCAGCAAGAAAGAAAACGTGGCCGCGGCATGACGATTCAAACCGAACAACAGTCCGGCGGCAATCGTGGAACCACTGCGGGACAAGCCCGGCAGTACGGCCAACGACTGCACCGCGCCGATCAACAGGGCATCGCGATAGCCAATCTCGGGCAGCTCGGTCTCGCCCGGCTGGCGCCGTGCGCTAAAGATCAGCAATCCAGCGGTCACCAGGAACATCGCCCCCGACACCGTCGGACTGGTAAGGATACTCGACTCGACCCAGGCCTCGGTCTCCGCGGGCAGCAGCTTCTTAATCGTCACTCCCAGCAAGCCGACCGGGATCGTCCCGACGATGATCGGACCAATCAGCTGTCGATTGGTGGTCAGAATTCGTACGATCTCACGGCGATAGAAGACCAGAATCGAACCGAGCGTGCCGGCATGCAGCATGACATTTACCATCAGCTGATCCTGAAGCTCGGAGTGTCCGAGCTCGATGAGAAGTTCGTTTACCGCAACGAGATGCCCGGAACTGCTGACAGGCAGGAACTCGGTAATACCCTGCACGATGGCCAGGATGATGAGCTGGATGAAGTCCATTAGTTACTAGCTTGAGAGGTTTCTTGCGGGAGATGTCAGCTTCAGATTCCGATTGGCCGATTCAACGGGAGATTTCGACACTCTGGGCCTCACCGAAAGGGACCTCTTGGGGTCGAACAAGTGGGCCAGTATAACCACTGCCCCCCGTGGCGTCGTGACAGTCGCTCGGAGGGGGCTTCGCCGCTCCTTCCCCATAATTCGTCGGGGCCACGCCATGCTTGCCAGATCGATCTCGCGATTCCGGAGATTCCCCCTGGGAATTTGCAGCCGGAGTTGACATAATTGCCAGTCCTTCCGAAGCGCCCCATCCGATCGCAAACCCCCTCGGCAGAGCAGCACTCTGGGCAATCTAGAGTCTGGGGCCATCTGGAGTTCGGCGATTCGGAACTCAGGTTCCTTCGACCAATAATCATTCATCTAGTCATTCATCCCGCGACCCTCGCCGGGTCCCTATTTTCATCAGCAGCAAGAAGAATATGTACAAGGACCTGAATATTGAGTATCTGGGCATTTCTGGCCGTCAGAATGAACTCATCGAATTGACTCTTTCACACGGCTTCAAGGGATTCAATCTCGATGTCGACCAGTTTGCTCAACAAGTCAAGCGCGACGGCATCGACTCGGCGCGGCGACTAATCGACAGTGCTCGGCTGCGACTCAGCACGTTCCGGCTACCGGTCGACGTCGACACCAATGAGCCCGACTATCAGGAGCAGTTAGAAGCGCTCAAGGCGACCGCCGAATTGGCTTCTTCTGTTGGCTGCAAGATTTGCCGCGCCGTGGCTCCGCCCGCGGGCGATGTGTTGGCCTATCACGATCACTTCGAGCTGTGTCGTCGTCGCTTCTCGGAAATTGCGGAAGTCCTCGCTCAGTTCGATGTCTCCCTGGGCCTGGAACTGCGGGCAGCCAACTCTTATCGCCAAGGTCGCGGTTACGCATTCATTCACACCGTCGACTCCCTCATGATGCTGCTGAAAACAATCAACATGCCGAATGTCGGCCTGGTGCTCGATGTCTGGCAATGGCATGTCGCCGGCGGCACGCCCGATCACCTCTCGGTGCTCGATCCCGGCGACATCGTCGCTCTGGAACTTGCCGATGCGGAGACCGAACTTGGGGACGACACCGCCTCGGAAAGCACTCGTCGGCTACCGGGCGAGACGGGCAATATCGACTCGGCACTCTATCTGCGACTGCTGGCCGAGCGCGGTTTCGAAGGGCCGGTAACCGCCAAGGCGGACCCCGCGCAGTTCGATGGTCTCAACCGAGATGCGATTGCCAAGCAGGCGGCCGAGGCGATCGACCAGGCTTGGCAAGCGGCCGGACTGAGTCGCAAGGGCAAGCTTGTTCCCACCAGTTGATCCGCGGCGATCGCAGTCCTGGGGAAGCGGATTTGGGTAAGACCGCAAATCAGAAATCAGGTCGCTTTTCTGTGCTTTCGCCGACCAGGTCCGATTGGAGCAGTTCTACCGGCTTTGTTGCAGCTGACGACTTGTCATAGAGGTCGAAACGATTCGACCTGCCGTTCCGATTATGCGGCACATTCGGCGACTGCGGAACGCTCCGCCCAAAACGGTTCTCTTGCTGAATCGGGTTGCACTATTCGGCTTTGACGGCATGTGCCGGCTGCGCCGTTCTCGACCTGTGGATTGTAACAGCCCGACCAGTTTTCTGTGGCGAGCCTGTTTCGGAAGGTCGATCCCGCTACAACGAAAGGTCATGTCATGCCATCTGGCTGTGTCGACCTGGGCCACCAAGTGGGTAGGAGTTGGACATGTTGAACCGAATGTACGGAATCTCGGCCCTGGAACGATCGTGGCTGCCCAAGGCAGGTGCGTTCGTGCTGCTCTGTTCTAGCGGCCTCTCCCCGGCGGACGCACAGCAGGCCCCGCGACGGTTATCTAGCCAGGTCGCCCGGGCGATTGCCACGACGGAGGAGGCCGATGCCCCTGAGCTAATGCCGCTGCCAACCCTTAATCAAGAAGCTACCCCGACCACTAGACCGTACTCGGGTGGAGTTCGAGCTCCCATTAACCCCAACGGAGGCTGGACCGCCGAAGGACGATGGGTGCCGGTGCGACGCGCTCAAACAGTACGGGTTGAACCGCAAGTGAAGCGTCTGCCCCCGGTTGAAGAAGAGATCGCGCCCAGCGTCGCAGCGTCGGTGGCCATGGACGCCTTCGCGACTCCTCAGACGCAATACGTTCCCCAGGCTTCGACTCCCATCGAACCGATGTACGCACCGGAACCCCAGGTTCAGCGTCTTCCGCCCGTCGAGGAGGAACCGCAAGTACAGAGACTGCCCCCGGTCGAGGAACCGCAGGTCTATGGGCTGCCTGCCATGGAAGAGGATCTGCAAGTCTATCGACTACCCCCGGTGGAAGAGGAACCTCAAGTGAAGAGGCTGCCTCCCGTTGAAGAGACGGCCGAAGTGTCAGCCTACACTCCCGCACAATATTCTTCCGTTCCAAGCTACACTCCTCCCGTCAACGCGACGCCGGAATACCAACCGCCTTCCTACGAGACCTCCACCTACACTCCGCCACAGCACGAGGACCCGCTCTATGACGAGGCACCGATCTATGCCCCAGTAAAGTCGTACTCCTCTTCTCCGGAGACACCGCCCGTCTACGATCCTCCGACCGAGAGTGGGCCGTCCTACTCCTCCGAGTCGTCAAGTGAAGGTCCGCTGTTGACCATGCCGGTTGAGAACACAGGAACCGAGTACGCACCCACACCTGTCGGTGCCCGCAGTACGGATTCCCCTTATGCGTCACATCCCGTGATGCCACAAGCCCCCAAGTCCTATCAAGCTGCAGCTCCACCGACGCGCACCTTGCAACAGGACCGCGAACTTCAAGCAGTCAGTGCCCGGGCTGACGTTTTGGTGCGACGTGGATTTACCACGGCCGGTCGGGGTGCAATCTATTCGGCCCGCGCTGACTTCACCGAGTCGCTAAGCATGATCGCACAAGCGGTCGACCGTCAGCAGAAAACCGATCGTCACGCCCTGGCATTGGCCCGCGGATTGCGCGCGATCAACGAAGCCGAGCAGTTCCAACCTCTCGGCTCCGAGCTGGGTGCCGATATCGATGTGGCTTCGCTGGTGACGGCGCATCGCACAGACATCCTCAAGGGCGAGATTTCAGAAGAGGGCACGATCGAGATTTCCCTCAATGAAGCGCGCGATCGATACCACGCCTATGCCGCCGAACAATTGGCCATCGCCAGTGCGAATGCCCCGGTCGCTTCCTTGGCGCTTTATGGGCTCGGCAAGGCTCGTGCTTCGCAGGCTACCGAACGACCAACCTTACAGAAGATTCATTTTCCTGCCGCGATGGCGCTTTACCAAGCCTCGGTGCAAGTCGATGGACAGAATTTCCGAGCGGCCAACGAGCTCGGCGTACTGGCTGCCCGACTCGGTCGATACGAACAGGCCTTGGCCAGCTTGCAACAAAGTGTGGCAACCGCGCCGACGAAAGAGTCGTGGCGCAACCTGGCGATCGTTCACGAGCAGCTAGGCGAGCAACAGCTGGCACAACAGGCGCTTGCCGAAGCGAGCCAAGCTCGAACGATGAACGCTCCGGTCGGAGCCCATCCCGCCTTGGCAAGCTCCAACGTACGTTGGGTCTCCCCTCAGGCATTTGCTCAGACCGGCGTGCCAAATATCACCGCACAGAGTGTTCCGGAACGATCGGCCGCGGCGCCGGCACCCCAGAAGGCCAAGTCTTCGCTTACCGACTGGCTTCCCTGGACCAAGAAATAGGCGGCCACGAACCGTGGTGCCGAAAGCTCGACGGTCAGCACCACCACCCGATCAACATCAGCATTCCCACCCCCGTAAACCGCGGGCTTGGCAGAACCCAAGGACACGGATAAATGAGTTTACAGGCACGATTTATCGGCATCATGATCTGGGCAGCCTTCGGCGCCTGTGGCGCCGCACAAGTGTTGGCGCAGCCTCTCGGACCCGCCGCTCCCCACGCGATCACCGGAATCGATTGCGTCGGCGGTGTTTGCGGTCAGGCCAAGGGTGGCTTGGGCGGACCGCTCAAGTGGAAGGCGATGGGTCCCATCGACTGGCAACGCTATGCCCAAGGCGAATACATCGGCCCCTATCGCGATCCGCACGTACCGGAGTATCGCTTGCGGGTCGATGATCAAATCGACTTCGTTTATCGCATTACACGCGATCAAATGCCGACGCCCTATCAACTCAATATCGGAGATCAGATTCGCGTGGAAGTCTTCGCGGATAACGCGCTCAACCGCGATCTGATTATCCTGCCCGACGGCACAATCGTGCTGTTGTTGATCGGCGAGGTACAGGCCGCGGGAATGACGGCCGACCAGCTTCGCGATAAGGTGGAAGAGCTCTACAAGAAATACTACAACGCTCCCAACGTCGCCATTACTCCGTTAGAAGTGAACACGAAGCTGGAAGATCTACGTGCCACGGTCGACGCTCGAGCTGGCCAGGGTGGCCAGTTCTTTACCACTCGGGTTACCCCCGACGGCACCGTCTCGCTACCGGCGATCGGCAATCTTCCGGTGAATGGCCTGACGCTCCAAGAAGTGAAACGCGAGGCGGACGAGCGATACGACCAGGTGGTCTACGGCATCGAAGTCACCCCGGTACTCGTTCAGCGAGCACCACGATTCGTGTATGTCGTGGGCGAGGTCGCCAATCCAGGGCGATTCATCATGGATTCGCCAACGACACTGTCGCAGGCCATCGCGCTGGCGGGCGGCTGGAACGTCGGGGCAAACCTCAATCAGGTTGTCGTCTTTCGTCGCGGCGACGACTGGCGACTGATGGCCACGATGCTCGACATCCGCGGAGCGCTCTACAGCAGGCAGCCCTGCCCATCGGATGAGATTTGGTTGCGCGATAGCGACATCGTCATTGTGCCCAAATCACCCGTCCTGCAGTTCGACGAGTTTGTCGATCTCGTCTTCACCCGCGGGCTGTACGGCGTCTTGCCGGGTCAGGCGACCGCGGTGAGCTTCAGCCGTATGGGTTCGTTATAGGGACTCGATCCGAGACTGCCCGGTTTCCGCCCGCAATTCAGGCTCTATCGGTCAGCGTAGATCATCGTGCTCTCTTCCTTCGTGATCGGCGGGCGACTGTCGCTTTGCAGTTGGATCCGAATCCGCTGATCGCCTGCCTGAAGTCCCTCGGCACGAATCCGATAAGTCGTATCGGCTTTGGGCGCCAGACGATTTAGTGACTCGAACACGACCCGACTGCCTTCGATCGAGCCTCGGGTCGGCCCGTCGGCCGAGAGTGCTCGCATGCCGGGCGGAAGTTCCGCCATCACACGAACGTCGCTGGCCGACTTGGTACCTTGGTTGAGCACGCGGATTTCATACTCCGCTTCGCCACCGACTTCCACCGGATCCTGGACATCGACCACTTCAAACACGAGAGCCGCGAGTCCCTCGACAGCGATTGTCTCTTCCAATTGATCGGAAAGATTGCGAGCCGCTTTGCCTTCGATCACCAACTTGTGATTGCCCGACTCAGTCGGCATGGTGACCAACTCGACCTGACCGGTCTCGCCCTCCGGCAGTTCCGCCAAACTCCAATAGACGGTGTGGGTTCCTTCGTCGTAATGCCCGGCGTTATTGGCCGAGACGAATTGAATTCCCTTCGGCAGATGCGACACCAACTCGACCTCTTCAGCCGGCGCCGTACCCGCGTTCGATATCGAGACTGCATAGATCGCGCGGCGATCGAGGAATCGTCGTTTCGGGCCTTCGAGAGCGACCTTCAACTGAGGAGCAACAATCTCCAGCGAGGACTGAGCCTGGGTTGTTAGCGAGCCGTCATCGCGAGCTTCGACAATATTGGTCAAGTTGCCGGGAGCGGCCGCCTCAAGCGTCAACTCAATCTGACGTGACTCTTGCGGGGCGAGATCGCCCACATCGAATTCCAATTCGCTGCCGGCTTCGTGCTTGAGTTGAGCCGGCAGACTGTTGTAGAGCGTGACTCCGGTGGCGACTCCCGTACCAGAATTCGTGATCCGCAACGTGACGATGATCTCTTCGCCAATCATGACCTGCTTGGGCGCCGACATGTCGATCTCAAGTTGCGGACGAGTGGCGACGGTGCGTGCCGCCGCCTCGGCGCGAAACTCAACCGAGGCGATCGAACCGATCTCCCCTTCTGTCTCTGGCATTACCTGTAAGGTGACCGACTTCTCTTCGCCCGGTTCCAACGTGCCGAGTTGCCAGGTTACCCGGGCGTCGCCAGAAGCGCTGGCCTGGGGTTGCGTATCGAGCAGACGGGTTCCCTGAGGAACTTGATCGATGATACGAACGTCATGGGCGGCGGCCGAGCCGTTATTTCTTACAAAGACCTGGAACTTGGCAGGTTTGCCCACCTGTATTTCCTTGGGCGCTTTCTTGCGCAACTGGAGTTGAGGCGTTTGTGTCCCTTCGAGTTGCTTGCTACCGGGACGACCGGTGCCACGCACCGAACCGCCTAACGGAGCTGCCGCGACCGGAGCGGCTGGGGTCAATGACTGGGGCGACGCGGGGCGCAGGGTACCGCTCGGCGGGGATGCGTTGGGCAGCCCGGAGCCGAGTCGCGTTGCCGAATTGTCGGCAGCAACCGGCAGCGGCGCGGGAGCGGCATAGGCGTCTTGCGAAGCGGGCAGGGGGGCTGGAGCCCGTTCCGAGTCGACGCTGGGGGCGGCGCTGGGCGGTGCGTAGGCCGCGGTATCCTGGGTGGAAACTTCGCTGCGCACCGACTCGGCGCCGGCAGCCGCATAGGGGCTCGGCCGACTCTCGGGTTGGGGCGGAGCGTAGCCTGAACTGGGATAGTCCGTGCTCGGTCCCGTGGCCGCGGCATCATTCGCCGCATAGGGCACCGGTTCCGCGCTAGCCGCTGCGGCCGAGAACGCTGGCGGTTCATATCCGCCGCTGGCCGATTCTTTGCGCATCTGATTGTAAGGGGTTCCACTAGACGGCGCAGAAGTGTCGGCCGACGACGACTCAACCGGTAGTTCGGCGGAAGCGAAGCGAATCTGGCCAGCACCCGGGGCGGATGACGGCGATTCGGCCGCAGGACTAAGGACCTCCGCGCTCAGCGAACTGGCAGCAAACGGATCGGTCGGCTGTCGCGCGGCGGCACTGGCAGGAGCGGACGTCGAAGATGATTGAATCGAGGGCGGGGCGCCTTCGGGGGTGACGATCTCTGGCTTTGCCTGGGACGCCACTTCGGGCGGTGCCTGTTGACCGAACTGTGCCTGAGCGTAGTAGGCCAGCAGACCGAGCGCGGCGACGCTGGTGACGATGGATGCTCGAACGAATAGACGCTTCATGAGATGGTTCCCACAATTGGCGGTTGATTAACCAACAAGAAATACGGTGTGCGATCTGACAACGTTGAGTCTCCCAACTCATTGCGCAGCGGCAACGGAGTGGCACCGCGATGGAGCCGGGAGGAGGTAAGTACCAAATCGGCCGATCCGGCGGAAGATCAAGTTGTGCGGCCGGTGATAGCAGTGAGGCGAGCCGGCTGTTCCCGTCGATCAAGAAACCCGGCACTTGCTTGCCAGCACGGCTCGCCCTGCTCTACATTGGGAAATCGGGCAACCGGCCCCGAGCAGCATTTTTCCCTTCACGAAGGGGGTAGTAGATGGCACGTCGACTGGGACCTTATCTCTTTGCCGTACTGGCATTGGCGCTCCTGGGCGCCGACGAACCCAAGGGCATGGAACTGGTCCACCCGGACGACGTGCCGGCGGTCAAAGCCTTGACGGTCAAGTTCTGCCAAGGCGAGTTAAACGAGGAGGGCCACGTAGTCTCTTTGACCCTCTTCCAGACCAGGGACCCCCGCCCCGAACTGGTTCATCTCCAGGATCTCAAACACCTGGAGTCTCTGATGCTCAAAGATGGGTCGGTCACTGTCGCGGAATTGGCACACGTGGCCCCACTCATCCAGCTCAAAAAGCTAAGCATCGTCGACTTTGTTTATGACGCCGATCTGACGGATGGGGCACTCGAACATCTCTCTTCGCTCCGCTCATTGGAAGAACTCCGACTGACGGGCAAACACTTCACCGGAGAGGGGATCGCCAAATTGGCCAACCTTCCCAATTTGCAGCGTCTCCGCTTCAGCAACATCCCCCTCACCGATGAAGCCCTGGCGGCGTGGAGCGGGAACGACAAGATCACCCACCTCATCCTGACTCAAACGGAGCTAACCGACGCAGGATTAGAAATTCTGGGAACCTTGGAAGGACTTCAATCGTTAGCTCTCGGCGGCCGCCGATTGACTGGGAAAAGCCTCCCTTCGCTCTGGCAGCTGGAACATCTCGAAGAGGTCAACCTGAACCATATGCGTCGATTGACTGATGCCGCGCTGGCAGGTATTGGAAAATGCCACAGCCTAAGACATCTGCATGTCGGCTATACGAGAATCTCGGATAAGAGCCTCAAGGAGATCGGCCAACTCCACGATCTCGAGACGCTCGATCTCTCTTCTCCGGGAGTCACGGACGAGGGTCTTGCGCGATTGAAGAACCTCGGTCAACTCAAGATTCTTAAGCTAGAAAACGCGAACATCACCGGAGCCGGCTTGGCCATGCTGGGACGCTACGAGCAACTTGAGCGATTAAGCCTGTACCACGCCAAGTTCGATGAACCGGACTTTTCCCACCTCACCAGTCTCGATCGACTCAAGACTCTTTCCCTTCGCGGGACCAAGACTTCTGATGAGTCGTTAATCGACATCGGCAAGCTACAGAGCCTGGAACACCTCGGTCTGCAGGACACTCCGGTCACCGACGCGGGACTCTCGCACCTCACCGGCCTGACGAATCTCTACACGATCGACCTTTCTGTCGACGGCGAACGAATCACATCGTCAGCCGTCACCAAACTCAAGAAGGCGATCGACGAGTCGTCCGAGGGCAAGCAAAAGAAATATGGTATTCACGTCGACAGGTCGAGCACTGGATTTGCGGGCCTATCGGCAGATCCGATTGGGGGAGTTCGTAGCGAGTTCACCAAGGCGGAGAAAGCTGAGGAGTAACCACTTTCGCTGCGTACCTCGCCTGTGCTTCATTCGGGCTTTATTGAATCTTGTCCAGCAACAGTCCCGCCAGTCGAAATCGCTCGCCGGCAACCCGCACCGAAGCGAAGGCCGACTGCTGAATCAGCTCCAGCTGAACCAGGCTGGCCGTCTCGACCGCCACGTCCGCATCCGCGATCGAACTGAAGGCGCGACTGAGAAAAGTCCGCAGCCCTCCCGACACTTCTTGGGAAGCTTCGATGGTGTATCGTTCAAACGCGCCCAGCGATCCACGTGTCTGCGAGATCATGTCGCGGATCATTTGCAGAACTCCTTTGGCGAGATCCTGCTCACCAGTAGCCAAAGCCAGGCTGCCGCCACTCGTCAGATCGGTTAACGTGCCGTCGTCATTGCCTAACTTGGCGGCCGCCACGGTGGGGAGTGCAAGCGTCACGGTATCCGCGGGATTTGGCGCGAACAAGAAAGCCAGTTCGCTCGTCGAACCGTCCAGCAATCGTTGACCGGAAAGATTGGTCTGCGCGCCGATACGATCGATCGCCTCAACCGCCGCATCGACCTCGACCTGATAAGCGGCCGTCTCCGCCGAGCTCAGCCCTCCGCCGGCGGTCGCCACGAAGGCCCCTTCAATCGTGTTGAGCAGTCCACTCACCTGGCTAAGTGCTCCGTCGGCCACGGCTATCGTGGCCGAAGCGTAGGCTGCGTTTCGATCCGCCGCCTCGATGGCCGCCAACTCCGCGCGAATCAGTTCGCTGCCGATCAATCCGGCCGGATCGTCGGCCCCCGAGTTGATTCGGCTTAGCGTGGCCAGACGACCCGTCACTTGCTGGAGTTGGCCAGATACGTGGAAGAGATTCCGTTGCAGCGCCAGGTCGGGCCCAGTCAAACCGCTAGAGATTCGGATCATAAGAGAAGAGCTCGTCGGTGTCGCTTCGAAGTCGGTCTATCAATGTGGCTATGAAAGCATAGCTTATTGCCCCCTGCCAATTTGGCAGGCCGGGGAGGCATAACGGCCACTGGCAGGCGAGAGGCCTGCCGAGACGGCAGGCAGGGGCTCTGCGGTGAGACTGCTCAATTTTCCCTAACTCTTTTCAATAAAACATCTTGTGGATTTCTTATCTCCCTTTGGCGCGCTGGTTGCTTATAGGGTCCGACTTAGCGCTGTAGGTGCGCAAAATTGGCAGACACGAGACCTGCACCTTGCTATCCGCAGATCGAGTCGGCGGCCAGGCGGCCGTTTGGCTTTTTGATACCAATAACCTGTTGTTGTGAAACAAGCCGGAGGAAATCGAAATCATGGCTACTGCGACCAAGAAGAAGACGAAGCTTCAACCCCTCGGCGACCGCGTCGTGGTGGAACGCGAGGAATCGGTCGAGACGACCGCTGGCGGCATCGTGCTGCCCGACTCCGCCCAGGACAAACCGTCTCGCGGGACCGTGGTCAGCATCGGCAATGGCAAGCTGCTCGATGACGGCAGCCGTGGCCAGTTGCAGGTCAAGGAAGGCGATCGAGTCCTGTTCAGCAGCTACGCCGGAGAGGCGTTTCGCGTGGGCGACGACGAGCTGCTCCTGATGCGTGAAGACGACATTCTGGCCGTCATTGAATAACTCACCTTGAGTTACGCGCAACCCACACATTCCAACACCATCAAAACAAAACGCACAGACTCAGGAGAATTCCATCCATGTCGAAGATGATCGCATTTGACCAAGAGGCTCGCGACGCGATGCGTCGGGGTGTCGGCAAGCTCGCCAAGGCCGTCAAGGTCACGCTCGGTCCCAAGGGTCGCAACGTGATATTGCAAAAGAGCTTTGGCTCGCCGACGGTAACCAAAGACGGTGTGACCGTCGCCAAGGAAGTCGATCTGGAAGACGCCTATGAGAACATGGGCGCCCAGATGGTTCGTGAAGTAGCCAGCAAGACCAGCGACGTGGCCGGTGACGGTACCACAACCGCTACCGTCTTGGCCGAAGGCATCTTCAACGAAGGCCTCAAGGCGGTCGTGGCGGGCGTCAATCCGGTCCAGCTCAAGCAAGGCATCGAGCAGGCGATTGCCGACATCGGTGAAAAGCTCGAAGGCATGTCAATCGAAATCAAGACCAAGAAGGAAATGGCTCAGGTCGGTTCGATCGCCTCGAATAACGACGCGGCCATCGGTGAGACCCTCTCCGACGCCATGGAAAAGGTCGGCAAGGACGGCGTCATCACCGTCGACGAAGGCAAGAGCCTGCAGACCGAAGTCGAATGGGTCGAAGGCATGCAGTTCGATCGCGGCTATCTGTCGCCCTACTTCGTGACCGACTCGACGAGCATGGAAGCGGTTCTGGAGGACTGCTACGTGCTGGTCTTCGAGAAGAAAATCTCCAACGTCAAGGACATCGTGCCGGTCCTCGAAGCGGTCATCAACGCCAGCAAGCCGCTGTTGATCGTCGCCGAAGACGTCGACGGCGAAGCCCTGGCGACGCTCGTCATCAACCGTCTGCGCGGCACGTTCAACGTCTGTGCTGTGAAGGCCCCCGGCTACGGCGATCGTCGCAAGGCGATGCTCGAAGACCTGGCCATCCTGACCGGCGGAACCGCGGTCTTTGAAGACCTCGGCATCAAGCTCGAGAACCTGGCCATCACCGATCTCGGTCGCGCCAAGCAAATTGTCGTCGACAAGGACAACACCACCATCATCGAAGGTGCCGGCACGAGCCAGGCGATCAAGGATCGCATCGAGCAAATCCGACGCGAGATCGAAGCCTCGACGAGCGATTACGATCGTGAGAAGCTGGAAGAGCGTCTTGCCAAGCTCTCCGGTGGCGTGGCCAAGATCAACGTGGGTGCCGCGACCGAAAGTGAAATGAAGGAAAAGAAGGCCCGCGTCGAAGACGCCTTGCACGCCACGCGTGCGGCGGTCGAAGAAGGCATTCTTCCTGGCGGTGGCGTCGCTCTGCTGCGTGCCGCTTCCAAGGTTTCGCCCAAGGGTCTCGGTCACGATCAAGAGGTCGGTTACAACATCGTGCTGCGAGCCTGCCGGGCTCCGCTCACCGCGATTGCCAGTAACGCCGGCCAAGACGGCGGCATCGTCTGTGAAAAGGTCGTCGAGGGTGATGGAAACTTCGGCTACAACGCCGCCACCGACACCTACGAAGATCTCGTCAAAGCTGGCGTGATCGACCCCACCAAGGTCACTCGCACCGCACTGCAGAATGCGGCCAGCGTCTCCACGCTGCTGCTGACCAGTGACGCCTTGATCGCCGATCGTCCGGCCAAGGACAAAAAGGCGGCCGGCCACGGTGGCGACCACGACATGTATTAATCTCCCGCCTGCCCGAACGTCGGGTAAGCGAGAGCAACGATAAGGCAGGGCTGTCCACAGATCTGCCTCCCCAGCCCGATGATTTACCACCGTTGGTAATCGTCGGGCTTTTTTAATGCGCGGCGGGATGGACTACTGACTAACTTTCGGGAGGGCGAGGCTCCTGCCGAGCCGGGATTGGTTTGAGGGGTGCCATGGCTTATCCAGCAGTGAGCAAGGCAGGAGAGGTAATGGAATTGTGCCTGCTTGAGAGCCGCTATGGGGAAGCCATCGGTTCGATCGTCGCTGGAGAAGGATCGGTTTTCAAACGACTAGGCCGCATAAGGCTTCCGGAGCAGGATTGGTTCGGCGCGCTGCACTATATGGAGCTTATCGATTGCACAGAAGGTGGACGCAACAAGATGCACTCAGTCTTCGCTCCAAGCGTACCCCGGACCGGCGAGATTCTAACGCCGCAAAGAGGCTCAACAATGGAAGTCATTGGCATCGACCACCTCGTTGTTTCCCAAGGTAATCGGGAAGGCTTGTCGGCGCATACACTGATTCCACACGTTCTCCTTCAAGCAATCGACAATGAATATGTCGAGCCGGATGACGAGGAATAGTCATCGGCTCGGCGGGAGCCTCGCCCTCCCGTCCGCCCAAGATTCTCATCTCGATCACACAAGCAATCTTTTTCGAGCACGAGAAGTTACTGCTGACGGTGCAATGACATCGCCAATCGCACCCCAGACGATTGCCCTGGGAGGCGTTCAGTCCGACAGCACCTTGCGGACGAACTTCACCTTCGGCGGGGAGTTGCCCGGAGCGTCGACGCGGAGAAACTCCGAGACGTAACGCTGCCGCTTCTTTTCGTGGGGCACTTTGAAGTTGTCCCCCTTCTGCAAGATGATGCGGTGCTCCGGCATGCTACCGAAGGCCCGCGTACCGGCCGCCTGACAAGGGAACCAGTAGCCGTTCCCCTCGTCGTCCTCCAGGTAGAATTCTGGATAACAGTGACTGGGGATCCAGACGATGCGGGCTGGAATACCATTGAGACGACAGAGGGCGATAAACAGCGAACTGAGTTCTTCGCAGTCGCCGGTCTTATCCTTGAGGGCCTTCTGGGCGCCTTTGATGGGTCCCTTCTTGTATTCGATGTTATCCCGCACCCAATCGTAAAAATACTCGACCGTCTGCCAGGCGTTCTTGTCTCCCGCCTCTTCCTTGAGTTGTTTGGCCAGTTTGCGAATCTTGCCGTTGCGCGTCTCAATGAAGGGACTCGCCTGCAGATAGAGCCGCAGCGCGCGATCGACCTTCTCAGGCACCACATACCCGTCGGTCGACTCCGGCTCCTTCATTGCACTCCGCTGCACCTCGAAGGTGACAAGAGCCTTGGCGGTGCCGCCCCGCTCCACCTGGGGGATGGTAACCTCCATCTGCTTCATCGTCTTGCCGACGGTACGATACTTGACCTTCTTGACGTGCGAAGTGTTCTCCTCGTCCACGATCTTGACCTTTTGCTCCGGCCAGTCGATCGGAATCGGCGCAGTCCCATAGACGCCCCGCATCGCCCCACCGGTCGATTCGACGATGATCCCGATTTGAACGCGAACGGTCTTCGCTTCGTCGAGTTGTGAACCACCCGACGACTTCTTCTCCGGCTCGTCGAATTGGCCACGAGCGGGTGAAGTGGTGAGAGAGAAAACGACTAACGTCGTAACGAAGAACAACGACAAGCAACGCTGAACGCGCGGTCGCGACGGCAGTCGATGGACGGGTCGCATCGTGGAGTCTCCGCAGAGTGCTAGCAGGGAACTTGCCTGAGGATTGCCAGCGTCCGGCTTCCCCTGAAACCAAGAGGGGGAAGCACAAGCAGCCCCTCTATCCTGACTATTCTAGCCATTCCCCGCGAAAGAGCCAATTTCTTCGGAAACGTGGGGCTCCAAATCGACAATTTTCGTGCGTTACGAGAGCCAGGACACGACCATTCGGCCGAATGGCCGGTCTCTGAGCCTCTCACGTGGCGCGATTCGTGCGAACTCCGCAATTCTTACTGCGGTGGTGGCAGAATGATTTCGCTACTGGTGACGTCGCCACCGGTGCCACAGGTGGAGCACGGCGCTTCGCCACATGTGTCGCAAGATTCGCAACAACTGCTAGACGAAGATTTGCCGAACATTCCACCGCCAAATAGCCGATGTCCGCCAAATAGACCTCCGCATTGGGAGCGACAGCAGCCGGTCGACGCGACCGCTACAATCATCAAAATCGACAAGAACATGAGCCTCTTCATAGCTTCAATCTCCGTTAGAGCGTAGACCGACCCGCGCACTGGGTTGCCCCGGCAAGTTTGCCGAAGATGCGGGCCAGGCAACTCTACAACACGCCCAGTGATGTGCAAACGCAACGGCCGATTTTTTTTGAAACCTGCCCAGGGTGAATATTCGCCGTCCCATCCCCTTCAGAACGGACATTCGACACCGATCTCATAACCATTCGCTTCTCGCTCCCCGCCTAGACCTTTCCCTCCCGATATGACCAGCATTCGATTCGCAACTTGTCGCTACCCGAGAGGTCTGCTGGTGCTTCTGGTGTTACTGGTCGGCTCGCTTGTCGGTCCGAGAGACGTTGATGCGGAAGAGTGTGGTCGTGGGGACAGTTCCTGTTGCTGCTGTGAAGAGCGCCACGACGACATTTGGGTGATCAGTACACGCTGTGCCCCCTGTTGCATCGACGACCGCGAGGCGGCGAATCCGACACTCTCCTTCGAGCGGTACGACGCGGCAAACGATGTCTGGAGAGACGCCACCGCTGAAGAGTTCTTCCACGGTTCCGATGCGATCCTGCCGACGACGATCTGGGTGCATGGCGATCGCATCAAAGACGGAGAGGAGTATGAGGTTGGCATGACCGTGTACGACCGGCTCGTCGAATGTCAGTCGGTAGAGAGAATTCGCTTCGTGATTTGGTCCTGGCCCGCTTCGGTCATCTACACGTTGCGACCACTGAAAGACGCGCGAGCCAAGGGAGACATCTCCCTGACAGACGGCTATCGACTGGGATGGGTGCTCGCTCATATGCCGACCGAGACCCGCGTGAGTTTTCTCGGTTACAGCGCGGCTGGTCGAATCATCGGTGGGGCGATCAACGGCATGGCCGGTGGCCTGGTAGCAGGTCGTCCACTGCTCGTCGAAGGCCGAGCCATGGATGAGGACCCCGCCCCGGGGCGGCCACTCTACTCGGTTGTCACTTTCGCGACAGCCATCGACAACTATTGGTTGGAGCCGGGCGAGTTATTCGGACTAGCGCCTTCCCAAGTCGAGAGGTGGCTGCTCATGAACAACTATTGCGACAAGATCCTCCAGCATTACCCCAAGCTCGATGGAACCGATGCCTTGGGGTTCACGGGCATCCCCAACTTGAGCGCGCTGGGCGAATATTCCGATCGCTTCGTCGAGTTCGATGCCGGCGATTATATTGGCCGCGAACATCGTTGGCGCGATTATGTCGGATCCGAAACGCTGATGAGTCTGATGCGCGAATACTGCTTGCCGCCGCCCGAGGGATTCGAATCGACTGGCCGAAATGCCGGCAGCCCGGTCCAAACAATCGCCGATGCGGGCGACGTCGAGATCGTCGATGGCCGACAGGTCGTCGTGGACGAATCTTGGCGGCTGGAAATGGTCGAGAGGACCGCCGATTCGGGCGAGATCGATCTTGTCGATGGAGTCCCCGTAGTGATTGAAGACGGGTTCCTCGGCCAAGAGCAAAATCACGTGCAATTCACCTCCGCAGGAAACTAAGCGTTGTCCCTGACGCGTCGACTTCTCTTCGCTTCATAGCGTCAGGGCCTTGTTGCCCCGGAAGGGCCAAGCCGGGCATAATGTCCGGATGAATGAACCGGTCGCGTATCTTGAAGGTGAAATTGTCCCGCTCAGCCAGGCCGTGTTACCCGTTTGGGATAGCGGGTTTGTCTTGGGTACGACCATCATCGAACAGCTTCGTACCTTCGGTGGTCAAGTCTTTCATCTCGAACACCATCTTTCGCGACTGGAGCGATCGCTGGAGTTGGTTGGCGTCAAGGCCGGCCTCACTTTGCAGGAGATTGGCGATATCGCCATTCGTCTGATCGCGCTGAATAGACCGCTCATCGATCGAGACGATGACCTGGGCCTGTCCATCTTCGTGACTCCTGGTGATTCTCCTTCTATGACGGAGGGACGATCCGGGGCTCCGCGGGTAGGCATTCACACTTTTCCACTCTCCTTCGGGATCTGGGCCGAGAAGTATTCTCAGGGCCAGACTCTAATCACCACCAATACAAGGCATGTCCCCAACGAGTGTTGGCCGGCGGAGATTAAGTGTCGCAGTCGGATGAACTACTACTTGGCCGATCGGGAAGCCAGTGCTCGCCAGACGGATGCACGGGCATTGCTTCTCGACATGGAGGGTTTTATCACGGAAGCTTCCACGGCCAACCTTGTAATCTATCGTGAGGGCGATGGTTTGATCGCGCCACCCAAGGCCAGCGTCCTGCCAGGCGTGAGTCTAAGCGTGTTGTGGAAACTAGCGGATCAGCTCGATATCGCAACTTCCGAGCGGCAGCTCCTGCCTTCTGATGTAGCGCAGGCCGATGAGGTGCTGCTGAGCAGCACACCGTTCTGCATTCTGCCGGTCAGCCAAGTTGATGGTATCGACATCGGCCAAAGCGTGCCCGGCCCGATTTTTGGTCGGCTCTTGGCGGCATTTGACCGTCTTGTGGGCCTCGATATCGCCGCTCAGGCCAGACGGTTCGCCTGTCGAAAAAATGCCTCCTGAGATGGGAAATTGCAGCCGAGAGGGTGTATTTCAGACTGTCTTTCCAGCCGACGGACGGACTCGCCGAAGTGGCCATAAATCCTTTAAATCTATGGATTTATGGCCGCTTTCAGATGCTTTCTTGAAACGCATCCCGGCTCACCACCGCCGAGGGTATGAGATTCGCATTTTCCGATTATTGCAAACTGCTTGCCAGCGACACCGATCGCAGATAAGCTAGGGAATCAGGCAAGGATCCGTGGAGATTCTTGCCCCTCTCCGAGAATTGCTACTGCCATAAGAAACGAAAACCAGCCACTGACCCGAAGAAGAACATCCGACCTTCTTAGTGCAATCCGTAACCATTGCGGACGGCAAGAAGAGTGTCGGATGTTTTTCTTTTTAGCCTTCTTGATAAGTTTGCCCCACGGGGCCATTTTCGCCCGCTAGTGAAACCTTATTCCTTCTGACAGAAGAACCTTTGAGCTGCGATTAACCGTCGCAGCGTAGCAACTGACTCGAACAAAAAACGCCTGAACTTCTTCAAGCCAACGCGACGCACAAGCGTCGCGAGTTGTCTGCTTGGAGGGTTTCAGGCGTTTTTTGTTGCCATCACCAAGAATTACAACCCCCAAGAGTTTGCGGCATGGGGCGATGCCAACGAGGCGGTGTCGCCTGGCAACAAGAGATCTTTCGCTGAGGCATTTTGCGAAAGCGATTTACTCCATCGACTGATTGATGACAGAAACAAGGCGGAGAAGGAGAGGTGCGTTGTGCCCATCGGCGGCACACGGTATGTCGACTTTGTTGTTCCACAAGGAGAAGCTCCATGGATCGTCACGAATTAGAAGAACTTTCGGAAGATTACGCTGAAGATTCGCGCCAGGGAAATTCGCGTCCAAAGCCGCAACGAGCGTCTTCCAAGCGATTCTCGAAACAAAAACGCAAAGGGCCTCTCGGCATGCGAGGCCGCAGCAACTTCCGCAGCGTGAGTAGCAGCGAGAAGCGCACCCGCCAAAACGGCACGAGCTGAGAAGTCTCTCTCGCCGACCGGCGTGTGCTGGGGCGCACGAAGCTGGTAGAGGCGGCAACAGACTTCATGAGAGAATACGCCGACGTTTCTCACCACGAGACACGTCGGCGTCGTCGTGCGCGGATCCCGCCCGCCCTCTCACGGACTGGGCCATCGATATCAACGGCGAAACGAAACCCGCATCGATCCCAGCGCATCGATCCCAACAGGGCAGTGGAGTGCTTCCCCTGGGTCAAGCTCCGGGGAGTGTGTAGAATTTAGGAAGCTCGTCCCGGGTCTAAGGGGGCGTCAACCACGCCGCAATTGGCGGCAATGAACACACTCTTTTATGGGGACAAGGGACGGTCATATGAGCTCTCCTTCTTCTGGTGCGGGACCGTTTGGCACAGAACCGTCTGGCACAGGGCCGGTTCCGGCTTCGAGCGACAACGAGTTTGAATTTCCCTGTTCAAGCTGTCAGCAGCTGCTTCGCGCGGAACGTCGCATGATTGGCATGCGGGTCAAGTGCCCCAAGTGCGCCACGGAAATGAGCGTTCCTCTGTCGGCCCCCCAGGCCCCCCCAGCGATGACCACAAACGACGCCTCGTCGCCGTCCGAGAGCTCGACAACAACAGACGGTCTAGATCAGCCTTTGTTCGATGGCGGAGCCCTTAATGACGGCGCCCTCGATGATAGCGCCTGGTCGAACGAAGCGAATCCAAGTTCTGTCGAGCGACCGCCTTCGGCTACAGCCCAGCGCATTCAAGACATTTTTGAACGGATCACGAGCGAGATTCGCAAGGTTTATGTCGGCCAGGACGAGCTCGTCCGAGGCTCTCTGGTAGCGCTATTTTCCTCGGGTCACGTGCTGATCGAGAGCGTGCCAGGCTTGGGAAAAACGCTCTTTGTTCGCGCACTCGGCCGGGTCCTCGGATGTCACTTCGGCAGAATTCAATTCACGGCCGACTTGATGCCCTCCGATATTACCGGAGCACCCATCTTCGACATGAAGACTCAGGAGTTTCGATTCCGGCCCGGACCGGTGTTTACCCAGTTTCTATTGGCGGATGAAATCAACCGCTCGCCGGCGAAGGCGCACGCCGCCTTACTCGAGATTATGCAAGAGTATCGGGTCACGGTCGACGGAGTGACCCATCCCATCGAGCGTCCTTTCTTGGTGTTGGCCACGCAAAACCCCATCGAGTCGGAGGGAACTTACAATCTTCCCGAAGCCCAACTCGACCGATTCATGTTCAAACTCAAGATCGAATATCCCTCCTTGGAAGAAGAAGCTGATGTCTTGAGGATGCATGGCCGGCAGAGCAGCGTGGAAAACTCGCTCGACGATCAACTTGAGGTCGTAACATCTCCCGCCGAAATCCTGGAGCTCACCGACCTATGTGGCCAAGTCCACGTCGAAGACAAGCTGATCGACTACATCAATGCGCTCGTCCGACAGACGCGACAATGGCCCCATTTCTACATGGGGGCTTCGCCGCGGGCCGGTCTCGCCCTGCTGCAAGGAGCTCGCACGCTGGCTGCCTTCTGCGGACGGGACTACGCCGTTCCCGATGATGTTATCGAGATCGCGCCATCCGCACTCCGCCACCGCGTTATGATGACCGCGGAAGCGGAAGTGGAAGGTCGCCAGATCGACGAATTGCTGGCGGAATTAATTCGATCGGTGGAGGTACCCCGGATGTGATCTCGATCGAATTCCAATGTCTGTTTTACATTTTCGCCCCGGCCATCCCGTTGGTCGCGTTGGCCTACTTCGCGAAGATCTATCCTCACTGGCCGCTCATTCTGCTGCTGCTGGGGCTGCCTGTCGCCACCGCGATCTTGGTCTTTACCCCCGGGTCGTTTGGTCCGGCACGCCAGTGGACGTTGGCACTCGTCGATCTCGGTCTGGTTCTGTTGGCCACGGTCGACCTGCTTACCTTGCCTCGTCACAAACATTTTTCGGCCCGGCGCAGCCTGGGACGCATCGCTTCCCTGGGCAAGCACCACTCCGTCGAGTTAGTTATCTCCAATCACTCCAAGCGGCCTCACGCCGTCAAGATTCGCGACGATGCCGCGGAACAGCTTGCTCCGGATCCGGAGGAATATATCGTTCAGCTGCAACCGAAGAGCCGATCGACCTTGCGATATCGACTCCGCCCGCGGCGACGAGGCGCCTTTGAGCTTGCTCGAATTTATCTCCAGGTCCGTAGCAGAATGGGATTCTGGCGGCGTTTCTTCAGCTACGAGCAATTATCGACAGTCAACGTCTACCCCGACATGAAGCAGCTCTCGGAGTTCGCGATTCTGGCCCGCACGAATCGGCTCTCCCAGATCGGCGTCCGGCAGACTCGCCGAGTCGGCCAGGATCACGACTTCGAGCGTCTCCGTGACTACACGGTCGACGACAACTACAAACACATCGACTGGCGTAGTACCGCCCGTCGTAACCGGCTGACGGTCAAAGATTTCCAGGCCAGTCAGAGCCAGCGGATCATCTTCTTGATGGACTGCGGACGGATGATGACCAACGAGTCGAAAGGCATTAGTCTGCTTGATCACGGATTGAACGCGATGTTGATGATGTCGTATGTGGCCCTCCGCCAAGGCGACTCGGTAGGACTCATCAGCTTCTCCGACCGCGTTCATGGATTTGTGCCTCCTGGCGGGGGCATGAATCAGATGAACCACTTGCTACATGCCTCGTTCGACCGTTTTCCTGAGCTGGTCGAATCACGATACGATCAGGCTTTCTTGTATCTGGCGGCCCATTGCCGTAAACGTGCGCTGGTCGTGCTGATCAGCAATGTGATCGACGAAGTGAATGCCCACCAAATCGAGCGATATCTCGGCTCCCTCACCGGACGCCACCTGCCGGTCGGCGTCTTGCTCCGCGATCATCAATTGTTCGACGCGGCCAACCTGCCACATCCCCAAGGGCGCGACCTGTTTCGCGCGGGGGCCGCCGCCGAAATATTGGCCTGGCGGCGACAAGTCCTCCAAGATCTGCAAACCAAGGGCGTGCTCTCGCTCGATGTGTTTCCTGAAGATTTGACCGCGCCGCTGGTCAATCAATATCTGACCGTCAAGGCGCGCCATCTCCTGTAGCAACGCCAGGCCTGTGCCGGCGCTGGACGAGGCAGGCGGGAAGCACCAACCGATGCGTCTGCTGTCGTTCCCGCCGCGACACGTGTTATGATAATCGTTAGTCAACGGGGTGGATAATCAGAACGTCGCAGCACGATGGAGCGAAGTATGCTCGACGGCTTCTCGCAACAAGACCTGGCGGCGATCGAACGACAAACGCAAGAGATTGGCCAGTATCTGTTTGATCATCTCCAGGTCGATGCACCCAGTGTGTTGGAACGTCGCTGGTGGGACGATCGAATTCTTGCCTGGGCAATGCAGGACGAGTCGGTCAAGGTGCAGATGTTCCGTTTCGTCGACGTGCTTCCCATGCTGGAGACGACCGAGCAGCTGATCGGCCATCTGCACGAATATTTTGAAGAGGTCAAGCGAAAACTTCCCTCCGCGGCGCGGATGGGCATGGCCGTGGCCAAGCCAAACAGTGTCCTGGGACGCGCGCTGGCCATCGCGGCTCGTCGAAATGTCGGCTCGCACGCGCGCCGCTTTATCGCCGGAACCAATGCCGAGGAAGTGCTGGCGGTCGCCTGGCGACAGCGCAAGCGAAATCACGCGTTCACACTCGATGTGCTCGGCGAGGCGGTTACCAGCGAACACGAGGCCTCTCGCTTCTTCCAGGAATACGTACAGCTCATCGAACAAGTGGCACCCACGGTGAACGCCTGGCCCGAAGTCCCCCAAATCGATCGGGCTTCGTTCGGCGAGCTGCCCCGCACCAACGTCTCGGTCAAACTCTCGGCGCTCGATAGCCAGGCCGACCCCATCGATCCACAACGGGCGATCAAGCGCGTCGGAGCTCGGCTGGCGGAACTGCTTCGCGTGGCGGCCAAGCACCACGCCTTTATCAACATCGACATGGAGTCGTATCACACCAAGGACCTGACGCTCCGCATCTTCAAGCATGTGCTCGATCAGGAAGAGTTCCGTTCACGCAGCGACGTCGGCATTGTCATTCAGGCCTATCTCCGCGATTCGGAGGCCGACCTCGTCGCGCTACGCGATTGGGCCGCTCGACGCGGCACTCCTGTCTGGGTGCGCTTGGTCAAAGGAGCCTACTGGGATTACGAGACAGTCCATGCCGAAGCGGCTGGCTGGCCTGTGCCGGTCTTTCAGAAGAAATGGCGAACCGACGCCAACTTTGAACGACTCGTGAGATTCCTTCTAAGAAATCACTCCGTATTGCGCCCCGCGATAGGTAGCCACAATTTGCGATCGATTGCCCACGCCATGGCGACATCGGAACATCTCGGCCTACCGAACGATACGCTTGAGTTGCAAATGCTCTACGGCATGGGCGATGCCGAGAAAAAGGCCCTCACCGACCGGGGAATGCGGATGCGGATCTACATGCCTTACGGTCAGCTGATCCCCGGCATGGCCTACCTGGTTCGCCGGCTGCTGGAAAACACTTCGAACGATTCCTTTTTACGTGCCGGTTTTACCGAACACGTCGCAACGGAGATTCTCCTCATGGCACCTGACAAGATCGGCGAACAAGGCGGCCCCCCCGCGGAAGATTCTTCGGTGACGGACCCCACACGTCGACCGTACGCCCCGACCTATCAGAATGAACCGCACACCGATTTCGCCGACGAAAAGAGTCGTCAGGCGATGGCCGACGCGCTTCAGGAAGTCAGGCCACAGCTCGGCAAGACGTGGCCGCTGGTGATCGGGGGTGAGGCCGTCGAGACCAAGGCACTCGCCGAATCGCGAAACCCTTCACAGAAAGACGAGATCGTGGGACGGGTTGCCACCGCGACGGTCGAACACGCGCAGCAGGCCGTGGCGGCAGCCGTCGCAGCCGCGGCCGATTGGGCCAATTGCCCGGTCGAGCAACGTGCCCAGCTCCTGCGGAAGGCGGCCGGTGAGTTGCGGCGACGACGATTTGAGATTGCCGCCTGGGAAGTTTTCGAGTGCGGTAAGAACTGGCGAGAGGCGGACGGGGACGTCTGCGAGGCGATTGACTTCTGCGAGTACTACGCCCAAGCGGCGGTCCAACTCGAGGCGGCGGGCGGTGTCGATGTCGCTGGAGAGGAAAACCGGTTCGAGTATCGACCTCGCGGAGTCACCGCCGTGATTGCCCCCTGGAATTTTCCACTGGCTATCCTGACCGGTATGACCACCGCCGCGCTGGCCACCGGAAATCCCGTGATCATGAAGCCGGCAGGACAGTCCCCGGTCGTCGCGGCACTGCTGATGGAGGTGTTCCAGGAAGTCGGACTGCCCGCTGGCGTATTGAATTATCTCCCGGGATCTGGTCGCGTTATTGGCGCCGCACTGGTCGAGCATCCCGACGTGGCGCTGATCGCGTTCACGGGATCGCGCGAGGTGGGACTTTCCATCAACGCCAAGGCCGCGGCTTGTTCGACCGAAGGCACTCGCGGTGTCAAGCGAGTCATCGCCGAGATGGGTGGCAAGAACGCGATTATCGTGGACGACGATGCCGATTTGGACGAAGCCGTTGTCGGTGTGGTGCAAAGCGCCTTCGGTTACCAAGGCCAGAAATGCTCCGCTTGCTCGCGCGTTATCGTCATCTCCGCGGTCTACGACACCTTCTTAAAACGACTTGTCGAGGCGGCCAGAAGTCTGCAAATAGGCCCCGCCGAGCAACCCGGCAACCGCATGGGACCGGTCATCGACGCGGCCGCCATGAGCAAGACCCTCGAATACGTTGAACTCGGTAGACGCGAAGGTCGAGAGGTTCTCGCCGGCGAGGTTGGCGACCTGACCGACCAAGGGTATTACGTCGGCCCCCACATCTTCGCCGATATCTCGCCCGATGCGCGCCTCGCTAGAGAGGAAGTGTTCGGTCCCGTTCTGGCGGTGATGCGAGCGGAGAACCTGGACGAAGCGATCGCGATCGCCAACAACACCGATTACGCGCTCACCGGGGGCATCTACTCTCGCAGCCCCGCCAATTTGGAAAAGGCCCGCGCCGAGATGATCGTCGGTAACCTGTACCTCAATCGCCCCATCACGGGCGCCTTGGTCGGTCGCCAGCCCTTTGGCGGTTTCCGTCTCTCCGGCATCGGTTCCAAAGCGGGAGGGAGCGACTATCTGCTGCAGTTCGTCGTTCCTCGCACCGTCACCGAGAACACCATGCGACGAGGCTTTGCGCCGACAACCTCAACATCCTCCGAATAGATCGCGAGGCTTCGAAGTCTCCCTCAACGGAACGTCGACGACCAGCCGGCCTTGCTTATAGCCGAGCTCGCAGGGTGTTGATCTTATCCGGCAGGTCCGCGGAGTCGGGATCTTTCTTCGCCAGATCGTCGGCGGTATCGAGCAAGTCGCGGGCGGGATCGCTCTGACCGGCGTCGATGTAGCCCAAGGCTAAATCGTACATCCGCGATGCCTTCTTCAATCGCTGACTCTTGTCGGTAGAGAGATCAATGCCCTCGACAATCTTCCGCGCTTTGTCGAGTGAGGCGACACCAGCCGCCGAATCCTTCAAGGCGAGTCTTTGCACGCCAGCAATGGCGACCAGCGCCTCCACCTTGCCGCTCCACTCTTCCACCGAGTCGGGAATCTCGGCGAGACGCGCGGCGACCTCTTGCGAAGCGTCGGCGATTTCAATTTCTTCATAAGCGGCAATCAGAAGACCCGCGATTTCGATCTTTTCGACGGCCAATTTGATTTCATCCAACAGCTTCGTGGCATCGTCAAGATCGTTGCGAGCGAGCTCGGCGCCGTCGCGGCTGTCGGCCGCCTTCTTCAATTTCGCCCGCATGACAAACAACCGAGCTTTGTCCGCGGGGGCCTCAACTTCCTCCATGCCTTCGTTGACGCCGTCATAGGTTACCTTGGCCTGCTGTCCCTTGTCGGCGGCAATGTAAGCTTCCGCCAGTTCAAAAAACGCCTCCACGCGACTAAAAGGATCGGCGATTTGATCGGCCGCTTCAGCGGCGCTCTTGCGGCTCTGATCGGCGCCAGGCTTATCTCGAAGTTTTTCTTGATCCACACTCAGTTCGATCAAACAGCTCGCCTGACGCGCCGGGTCGTTGATGGCCAGACAATTATCGTATCGCTGCTGAGGCGTGACTTCGCCAGAATCGCCGCCGCCACAGCCGCTGCAAGAACCGCCGGCGATCACCAGTAGAGCGATGGCCGTAAATCGCATCGCGTTAACTTGCCTCATTCGCATGACGTCGTCCCTCGTTTCTCATGGTTTCGATCTTCTCTGTCCACGGCGGCCGCCCTTCCTCAAGCTGGGGCAATCGACCGCCGGGGTGCCACTTTCCTACAGAAAAATATACGGGCTGGCGCGTTCGGGCTCCAGAGTCCGCAATGCCAGATTTTTCGCCACCAAGCCGACCCACCATGTTTCGGCCGTCATCAGAACTGCAGCGTGATCTTGGACAAGCGGTCCTCGGTCTGTTGCATGAGCGCGTCCTCGGCAGCTTCGTCGGCCGCCTCGTAAGTGACGCTAAAGCGCAGAAAAGGACCGGCATCGTCCCAAGGCACCGTGCAAATCGAGTGTTCCGTGATCAGATACTGACTGGCATCCTCACCCGAGCCAAATTCCGGCCCCCCGGCGACCCCACGCGGACTGGGGGTATACAGGAAGTAGGTGCCTCCTGGCATTTCACACTGGAATCCACAGCGGCCGAGCATGGCCACCAACTTCTCCAATCGACGACGATACTTGGCATGAATGGCCGCCGGAATTGCCTCGTCATCGAGCGCCGCGGCCGCGGCCTTTTGAATGGCAATGAACTGACCCGAGTCGGTATTGTCTTTGACGTCGGCAAAAGCGCTCACGATTCGCTCATGGCCACAGACCCAACCCATTCTCCAGCCGATCATGTCGAAGCCCTTCGAGAGGGAGTGAACCTCGACACCCACGTCTCGGGCGCCCGGCACCGAAAGGAAACTGAGGGGCGGTGAGTCGAAGCTGAGCATGATGTGGGCTGCGTCCTGCACGACAATCAACTCATGCTGCTTGGCGAACTCAACCACCTTGGCATAAAACTCGCGAGTGGCGGTCTTGCCCGTCGGGCTATTCGGATAGCAGAGCACCAGCATCTTGGCCGCTCGACAGACATCGGGGGGAATCGAATCGAGATCGGGTAAGAAATCGTTTTCGCGCAACAGCGGCAAGCTATAGACGCTGCCTCCATAGTAGCGAGAATGCGTGCCGCAGACCGGATAGCCTGGCACGGTCATGATCGTCACATCGCCCGGATTGATAAACGCCGCCGGTAACATCGCCAAGGCCGGCTTCGAACCGATCGAGTGATTCACTTCGGTCGTCGGATCGAGGTTCACGTCGAAGTTACGGGCCATGAATCGGGCGACCGCTTCCTTGAATTCCAAAATTCCGTTGTCGGCGTAACCGCGGTTCTCCGGCTTGTGTATCTCCTCGGCCATGACCTGGCGAACGCTCTCCGCCGCGACCGAATCGTTCTCACCGATTCCGAAATCGATCAACGGGCGGTCGGGAAAATCGGCGAGCGCCTTTCGCTTGGCCCGCTTGATCTTTTCAAACTTGTAGATCTCGGTTCCCTTGCCATAGGTGGCCCCGCCGATTCGCTCGGCAAACAGCTGTTGAAAATAGGGGTCGCTCATTACTTCTCCACGGACTCGTCACGAGTAAAAGGCTCAACTTAAGGGCTCAACGCAAGAAAGCGGGACTCACTTCACGACGGGCCCCCGCGCAGCGCGAAATTCGAACCATCCCAAACCGTGTAGGTTAACGAAGTCCGCAGGCCAGAGATAGTGGCGGAAGCCCTGAGAAAGTCCTCGCCACAGAACGCCATTTCCGAAATGCGTTCCTTGTTCCGCGAACTGAACCACGCTCGACAGCGCGTCGAGATCTAGCTCGGGCTGCCGGCGGCGAACCCGGCAGCCGACATCGGCGCGGAAGTCAAATCTCGAACGCCGAGTTCCTCGAAGACGGTCTCCACCGTCAAGGCATCGATCTGCTGTTGCTGTTGGCCCGCGCCGGCCATCAGCGCCCAGTCGGCCAATTGACGAACGCGACGCGGAACGCCGCCGCTAAGCTGATGCAACCGGGCAATGGCGGCCGCTCCGAACGCCGGACCCTCGCGACCCGCGCGCTTCAAGGCGGTGGAAAGAAAAGCAGCCGTGTCCTCTTCTTCCCACGAATCGAGATCGATGCGGAGTTCTGAAAGTTCCAACAGGCGCGGTCCTAAGCGGCTTGCCCGATCGAGACGCGCGGACAAGATGATGGTCAGCCCGGCATCACGACCCGGTTCGAGCTGCGTGAGTCGAACGATGGCCGTGCGCAGTTCCGCCTCGGCTTCATCGACATCATCCAATAAGACCATGGTGCCCCATTGCTGATGCCGATTGGCCGCAATCCTGTCGGCAATGCTCCGCCACAACGATGTCGGGCCTTCATCGGGCCGCAAATCGACACCCAGCTCGCGAGCCAGCAGCCAGGGAAATTCTGCCGCCGAAACGCCCACCAATCGAAGTCGAGCGACGGGTCGTCCCGCGCGCCTCAACTGATCGCAAAGCACCTCGAGCAGGAGCGACTTTCCGCTGCCGTGCGCCCCGAGTAGCAAACCAAGCCGTCGACGCTGTTCGACCAGGTAATACAGCCTGGCCAAGGCCTCCTCGTGGACCTGACTTTCGAAGAACGCCTGAGGATCGAGGTCGCTCGAAAACGGCGTATCGCGAAGTCCCCAGTGGTCTTTGTACATCGTCGGCTCTTTCTTGATCGAAGGTCGCCAATCGCCCCACCCCAGGGTGTTGACACAATATCGCATCACATTGCTAATCGGTAGAATTGGCTACCGTCTTGAACCATGTCACGCGGTGACACAACTGCTATCGCTGCATCTTCAACGCGAGCCACGTGCTAGCAAGGGATCCCATGACGCAACGTTTCTTCTGCACCGATTCTCTCGATCAACCGCAGGTACGACTCCGAGAGCACGAAGCCCATCATCTGATCCATGTCATGCGGCTCTCCGCGGGCGATGAAGTGCTGCTGTTCGATGGCAGCGGCGCGGAGAGTCGCGCGAAGATCGAGAGGCTGGGACGGAGCGAGGTTGTGCTGGCAGTGATATCTCGGCAAACGGTCGATCGAGAGTTGTCGTTTAGCCTCACGCTGGGCGTGGCGCTTCCCAAAGGCGACCGCCAGAAGTGGCTCATCGAGAAAGCGGTGGAATTGGGCGTCACGCGACTCGTGCCTCTGGTCACCGAGAGGAGTGTCGCTCAACCGGTGGCCAAGGCGCTCGACCGACTCCGTCGAGGCGTCATCGAAGCCTGCAAACAATGCGGTCGCAATCGCCTCATGGAAATTAGCGAACCGCAAGATTGCGGCTCGTTCGTTCAGCAAGCCGACACCGACAACATCGCGCTGGTGGCCCATCCGCTTCGCGATGAGGACATGCAGGAACCGGCATCGGCCACCTCCATCGTCGACCTGGCTCCTCGGCTCCAGAAGGCGGGCGAAGTCATCGTGCTCGTGGGACCGGAAGGAGGGCTAACCGACCTTGAGGTCGAGGATGCCACGAGGGCGGGCTGGCTGCCAGTCGATCTAGGCCCACGCATTCTACGCATCGAAACGGCCGCTCTGGCTATCGCCGCCCAACTGGCGGCCGTCGCTGACTAATCTTCCCCCGCCGCTTCCTCTTTCTTGACCACGCGGCCGAACAGATGGCCACCGACTTTGCCATGTTGCCAGGTACCGGCGTAACGCTCGCGATAAATGACAACCCGAGACGTAAACGTACCGAGTCCGGGTATGGAAAAGTCCGTGAGAGTTATGACCGGCGTGTCGCCCGCCCATTCGACTTGCAATTTGAGCGGCAGCTGCAAGTCGACATCGCCAAACTGCATCCGCACGACGAATAACCAATCGCCGTCCGGCAGCTTGGCGACTTTGCTGATTTGATACTTCTCCTCGGCGGGCGGAGCCTTGTCTTGCCCATCCGTTGTATAACTCCCGGCCAGGGTGGCGCCAGAAAGCTGCTCGGCAAATTGTTTTTCAAGCGCCGCCCGCTCAGACGGCTCCTGGGCCGCCTCGGCCTGCTTGGCGGGGACCAGCTTGGTGGCGGGAATGCTCTTCTGTGGCGGACTCCCCTGCGGCTGGGCAGAGTCATCCGCCCAAGTCAGATCGACAGTGCAGACCAGGAAGAGGCAAATCGTCAAGCCGTAACTCAATCGAACGTTCATGGTTCTCACCTCACTATTGTGTTCCCTCCGGCGGCCTGATTTCGGAGCGCCCGCCGGCGCATCAGAGACTTCTTAAATATTTTACCGCCTGAGTGATTTCAAAGAGACGATCTTCCGAATCTTCTCGCTCGATCGTCAAGTATCCCCGATAATCGTGTTCCTCCAAGGCTGCCAGCAGCGCGGGAAAATCGACGCTCCCGCGTCCCAATGGCACTTCGACACCGCGGTTCTGAGCCAGGTCGCGGACGGCGTCCTTGGCGTGAACGTGTAGAATAACGGCTCCCAGTGCTTCCACGGCTTCCTGGGGCGAGAACTCATGGATGATCAGGTTCCCCGGATCAAGATTGACGCCCACCATCCCCTGCGGCAAGGCCTCGAGCAAGGCGGCCAAATCGGCGCCACTCTCGGTGCCGGTCTCGGCGGCCAACACCGCGCCATGATGTTCACCGTAGAGCCCTAAGTCGGTTAGCACCTCCACCAACGTTTGCCATCGTTGCTGTTCCAGAGGGGAGCGATCATCGGCCACTGGCGGCGGCACGGGACCAATCTGGTTGATGACCACCGAGGCGCCCAGCTTGTAGGCCATGGTCATCGCCTGCTTGGTGGCGGCCACGCGTCGTTCCAAGTCATCGATGACATCGTAGCCCCGGCGAGTTGGAAAACGGACGGCCGCCACTTGCAGATTCAGATCGCCCAGCAGCTTGCGAATCTGGCGGAGAGCGGTGTCGCCCAGTTCCGACGCCGGCAGCTCCCGGCGGGCATCGATCTCCACAGCGTCAGCGCCCATCTCCGACGCGACGTACAGGGCCTTCTTCAGCGGGAGTCGTAAACTGGCCGTTTGGATTCCGATTTTGAGTCTTATCACGCCTGGGACCTGCCGGTTGTAACACGCTTCGCTTATCGCCTAGAGGTCGGACGAGGCAAGGGACGATGGATGTTATGAGATTCTACGCGCGAAACACTCGGCACGAAGCATGAACCGAATTCTGATTCTACTGATTGTAGCGGCAGTGTTGGGAGCGACCAACCGTGCGCGAAACTGTGAAGCTGCGCGTCTGGCCGACGCCGTAGAAGTCTTCTCTTGCGACTTTGAACCGAAGACGTGGGACAAGGATTACGATAAGTGGCCCGACCTGTGGAAACGACGCCAAGGCCCCGAGTATCCTCACTACGTCGAGATCGGCGTATCCGACTGCCAGGAGCTGGAAGACAAGGGCGATCTGACCGCCGCGCGGCGCGAATCGAATGGCGAGAAGTGCCTCAAGATCAAGATTAACGGCGGGGCGGCTGTCGTCGAGAGTCCTCCCATTCCCGTGCGTTCTCTGTTTAGCTATGTGATGGAAGGGTCGATCCGCTTGGATGGACTCGATCGCGACGAAGTCTATCTGGCGGTCACCTTCTTCGACGAAGACAATCAACGACTTGAATCGGCAACATCGCCACGAATGCGGGGCGACACGAAATGGACCGACATCCGTATCGGTCCCCTCTCGTCAGAAAAGACAACCGCCAGCTACGCGATTATCTCGCTACATCTGGTCGCCGGCGAACGTGCCGATCTGTCGGGTGCCGTCTATCTGGACAACGTCTGGTTCGCTCGATTGCCACGACTGCACATCAAGACCAACAGCGCCCACAACGTCTACACCGGCTTCAACGAAGTCGAAATCACCTGTGAAGTATCCGGCATTCTCGAACGCGACCCGATGCTCAAGTTCGAGGTCGTCGACGTCTTTAGCAAGACGATCGCCAAAGACGAGCACCGGCTCAAGGGCCAGGTCGTTGCCGAGAAGGCTTCCAGAGCCTCCAAGGCGTTTGCGACCAAAGTCCAGCGGCAAGCCGGATTCGCCGGGACCGCGAAATGGAAACCACAAATTTCTGACTACGGCTATTACCAGGTTCGCGTCGCGCTATATGCGCGAGGTGAAAAACCGGGTGAAGAGAAACTGATCGACAAGAAAAAAGTCTCGTTCGCCATCGTGCGCGCGGGCCGGGTCCCCGCGCGAGGCGAATTTGGCTGGACACTGCCCCGGGGTGACGACCCCGTTCCGCTGGCGAAACTAGAGCAGCTCGTAGGCCACGTCGGCATCAACTGGTTGAAATTTCCCGTATGGTATGGAGCCAAGGACACCGGTCGAGCCGACAAGCTCGTTCGTTTTTCGGAACGCCTGAGTCTGTCTCAGATTGAAATCGTCGGACTGCTCCACCGCCCACCCCCGGAACTCGAACAACACTACGGCCACGGCGCGGCCACGGCGGCGGACATCTTCGCCTCCGACGCTCAAATCTGGACACCGTCGCTCGAAGCGGTCATGACTCGACTCTCGCTGAAGATTCGCTGGTGGCAGCTCGGGCTCGACCAGGATCACAGTTTTGTCAACTATCCGAATCTGAAAGAGAAGATCAGCTCGATCAAACGAGATCTCTATAAGTTTGGCCAAGAGGCCTATGTCGGAATCGGCTGGCGCTGGATCAATGAACCGATCGATGGTCCCGATCTACCTTGGCGTTTTCTCTCGCTCTCGGCCTCTCCTGAACTGACTCCCGATAACCTGGAACAGTATCTCGCCTACGACAATGATCCGATCAGCGAGCAAGAAGAGAAAGAAGACGATTCGGCGGATGAGGCTTCCTCAGCCGATAAACCTCTCCAGAACATGAAACCGCTCCGTTGGGTTGTCGTCGAGCCGTTGCCCCGAGGACAGTACGATCAGGAAACCCGCGCCACCGACCTTATTCATCGTATGCTGGCCGCCAAGATGGGCGGAGCCGACGGGATCTTCGTTCCCAATCCGTTCAGTACCGAACGAGGCTTGATGAATGACGACGGGACGCCGGGAGAACTTCTCCTTCCCTGGCGAACGACAGCCCTGTCGCTGGCTGGTGCCGAGTATCTCGGTAGCATCGGCATGCCGGGAGGAAGCAGCAACCACGTGTTCACTCGCGACGGAGAGGCCATGATGGTCGTCTGGAACGAGAATCCTACGAAAGAAGTTCTCTACCTAGGCAACGCCGTCCAGACAACCGACATCTGGGGTCGCATCACCGACATTCCGGCCAACAATGCTGATGACCATCGCCAGACAATTACGGTCGGTCCGCTGCCGATCTTTGTGACGGGAGTCAACGAACCCGTCATTCGCATGCGTATGTCATTCCGCTTTGCCAGAGAGCGCCTCCCGAGTATTTTCGGGCGCAGCCACGATCAGGGGATCGTGATGCAGAACTTCTTTCCAGTCGGAGTCAACGGCCACGTTCGACTGAACACGCCGTCTGTTTGGAAACTCGATGAGCGTATTCCTATTAAGATGGCACGCAACGAAGAGATCAATCAGCTATTTCAAATCGAATTGCCGTTTGACGCCAGCACCGGTCGACAAGATATCCGAGTCGACTTCGAGATTGAGGCCGAAGACACCTATCGATTTAGTGTCTATCGACACATCGACATCGGGCTGGGAGATGTGGTGGTCGATGTCGTGACAAGTCTTGATAAGCGCGGCGACTTGCTCGTCGAGCAGCACCTCACGAATCATACGGACAAACCACTCAGCTTCACCTGCACCCTGTTCGCTCCGAAGAGACGGCGCATGCGTACCCAGGTGCTCGAACTGGAACGTCGCACCGATAAGCGTACGTTCCGGCTCAGCCGCGGCGAGGAACTAGTCGACAAAACGCTTCTGCTGCGCCTGGAAGAGGTCGACGGACAACGCGTGCTCAACTACCGCGTCAAAGTCAATCGCTAAACGAATCTCTTTGCCTGAGGCCTTACTGACTTGCCGTCGACGGCCCGAAACAACTCGACTGGACTCTCAGGCGGCCGAGCAGCAGGCTGTCCGACTGGGCAGTCCCGCGGCATTTGGCTAAGTTACTGTTGTCCGTTACGCAGACCGAAGATCGCTCACAACAAGAGGGTCGCCATCGATGACGCCCGTCGAAACCGTCACCCGCTTTCTCGATCGACTCGCGCCGCCAGAGCTGGCCGAATCGTGGGATAATGTCGGTCTCCTGGTCGGGGACGCGGCGCAGGAAGTCGAACAGGTGATGACTTGCTTGACAATCACGGGAGAAACGGTCTCCGAGGCGATCGAGCAAGGCGTGCAGCTGATCGTCACGCACCACCCTCTCCCATTCCGGCCACTCAAGCAGCTAACGCGCAGCACACCTGAGGGACGATACCTGCTCGATCTGATCGCCTCGGGTGTCGCCATCTACAGCGCGCACACGGCCTTTGACTCGGCCGTCAAGGGTATCAATTGTCGTCTCGCCGAAGGCCTCGGACTGATCTCCAATCGCCCCTTACTTCCCAACGAAACAGCCTCGTCGATGGAAGGGGTTCGTCAGATGGAAGGTGAAATCGGCGCCGGCCGCTTCGGCCAGTTGTCGCCGCCCGCCACGCTCGGCGAACTTCTCCAGCGAGCCAAGATATTTCTCAACGTTGACAAACTGCGATACGTTGGCCACGAGGGTCGCGAATTGGCAAACGTCGCCGTCGCTTGCGGAAGTGCCGGCGAGTTTCTTGGCCCGGCCCGCGAACAGGGATGCGACTGTCTTGTCACGGGAGAGACCAGCTTCCATACGTGTCTGGAAGCCGAGGCAACCGACACCGCCTTGGTACTGCTGGGACACTTCGCCAGCGAACGTTTCGCCATGGGTGAACTGGCCGACGTGCTAGCGGCAGAGTTTGACGGTTTGACGGTTTGGGCGAGCCGACGAGAACGAGATCCGATCGACTGGTCGCTCTAACCGGGCACGTTTTCCGTGGAGAAACAGCCGATTTCCCAGCGAGACCTGGCTCGGGGGAGCCGTGTGCCACTTTTCTCTCCACGTCGGCCGTCTACAATAGATGGGCTAAGCGTGACCCCACCCGCTGCCCGTCTGCAGCCGAACTGACAATCGAACTGTCTCCCTCGAGATTGCCATCTATGTCGTCGAATCCCGCCGCTGAGAAGTTTCTGGTCGCCCTGCCGGTCTATAACGAACAGGCTCACGTCGCGCAGGTCTTGGACGAGGTCGCCAAGTATGCCGACGACATCCTGGTCGTCGACGACGGCTCGAATGACGGAACCGCCACGGTCCTGGCCCAGCGCGATGACGTTCGCGTGATTCGCCACGAAGAAAACCGGGGATACGGAGCGGCCCTGCTGACCGCGTTCGATGCGGCTGTGCAACTTGGCTACGACGTGCTGGTCACCATCGATTGCGACGGCCAACACGAGCCGCAGCGAATCCCCGATTTCGTGGCCGCTTGTCGCGATGTCGATATCGTCTCGGGCAGTCGCTACTTGGAACAATTCGCGGGAGATTCGGCGCCGCCCGAGGAACGACGAAGCATCAACATGCAAGTCACCGCCGAATTGAATCGACGATTGTGCCTCGATCTTACCGACGCTTTCTGCGGATTCAAAGCGTATCGTGTCGCCGCGCTGACCAAGATGAAAATCGACGAACCGGGCTATGCCATGCCCCTTCAACTCTGGGTGGAAGCGGCCAGCGCATCGCTCACCGTCGTGGAGCTACCGGTTCCACTTATCTATCTGGACGAGAAACGCAGCTTCGGCGGCATGCTGGACGATGGCCGCACGCGTATGGAGTATTACCACATGGTGCTCGACCGCAACATTGCCGCGGCCCAGGCGGCTCTTCCCAACAGCGGTGAGGCGATCGTCGACAGCGGGACCTTGTGTGGAGAGCGCCCGGAATGAGCGTCATCGAGCAACCGTTAGAATATCGACGGCTCGTTGCGCCACGCGAAGATCGGGGCCTGCTCATCGACCCTCCCGCCGAAGACATCGGCAATTGTGTCGAGCGAAATCTGACGCGACGACACGACGACGCGACGAACGTCGACCTTCAGGGGCGCACCATAACAGAATTGGCCACCGCAGCCCGAGAGCAGTTGATTCGCGCCGCGCTCGAACATACCCGTTCATATCGCGACATCGCCTTAGAGCAATGCGGAGTAGGCTCCGAATCGACGGCAGGACAAGGACTCATCTTTCTTGCCGGACATCAACCGAATCTGTTTCATGCGGGCGTGTGGTGTAAGAACTTTGCGCTCGCGCACATGGCCCAACAAGCTGGCGCGACGGCTATCAATCTGCTGATCGATTCGGACGCCGTGAAACGGACTTCGATTCGAGTGCCGGGTGGGACGACGACCAGCCCCCGTCTGCATGCCCTGGAATTGGACGCACCACCCCCTAACAATCTTCCCTACGAAGAATATTCAATCGCGGACCGCCAACTATTTGATTCGTTTGGAATCCGCGCCACGGAGGCGATTTCGTCTCTGATTCCCGACCCGCTGATACGTTCGTTTTGGCCACAGGTTGTCGAACGAGCCGACGCCACTGGTCTCCTGGGGCTAAGCCTCGCCCAAGCAAGGCATCAAACCGAGGGCAATTGGGGTATTCACACCCTGGAGTTGCCACAGAGCACGATCTGCCAGCTCGAGAGTTTCCACTACTTCACGGCGCATTTACTGGCGCACCTTCCTCGATTCTGGGATATCTACAATGGGGCGGTCCACGAGTACCGTCGCGTCCACAAGATTCGTGGCACCGCCCACCCGGTTCCAGATTTGGCCGTCAAGGATTCATTGCTGGAGGCGCCATTCTGGGTTTGGGATGCCAACGATCGCCAGCGCCGCCACCTGTTTGTGGGTCAGAAGGGTAGCGAACTCCGACTCACCGATCGCGCCGATATCGATGTTCAACTCTCGGCCACTGCCGACGGCGATCTCGATCTTGCGACGGAGCAGTTAGCGGCACTGGCAACTCGCGGAATCAAGATCCGGACCCGAGCTCTGGTCACGACCATGTTCGCTCGACTCTTCCTGGGCGATCTATTCATCCACGGGATCGGCGGAGCTAAATACGATGCGCTGACCGATCTATTGGTACGGCGATTCTTCCATGTCGAACCGCCCGAGTTCGTAACCGTCTCTGCCACACTTCAGTTGCCGATTGAACGAGAAAAACACTCCTCTGACGATGTGCGGCGTATCCAGCATCAGCTGCGAGAGCTTGTCTATCATCCGGAGACGGTCCTGCGGGATTCCGAAATCGACCGTTCCGAAGAGCTCAAGAAAATCGCCGACTTGAAGCGACATTGGGTTCAAACTGTACCGACTCCGGAAAATGTTCAGGCCCGCCACCGAGCGATCAGCGGTGCCAACGAATCGATGCAACCCTTTGTCGCCTCTCGACATGCGGAGCTTCGCAGCCAGCAGGAGCAGCTGCTTACCGCGGTTCGCAATGAACGTATTCTCGCATCGCGCGAGCATGAGTTCTGTTTCTACCCGGCCCAGCAACTTCAAGATTTTTTGCTTGACTATCTGCCAGCTCGCGTATAAGTTGCAGTTGGTCAGTTACCCGATGAGACGGCGACCATCCTTTCTTTGCTGGGATTCACCGTTCGGAGAGGCTCGAGAATCCTGGTTTGTCGTCGTCTGTTCGGGGGAAGGGAACAGAGCAAGGGCAAGCGGCACCGACCGAAGATCGGTTGGAAGGGACTCGAGGCAGATGCATGTCGATCTAGACGATGCGCGCGCAGTCTGTGAGCGTGCGCCCTCGATTGGGGCTCCAATCGCGGGCACCGTGGCAGACCACGTCGCCGTGGCAAGCTTTCTTAATGCGGTTTTTCAGAAGCCGTCGCCAGAGGAATTCGCTTCCTCGGTGGATGATCCATTCTACGATCCAGCGGATCGTATCCTGCTAAAGCATGGCGGGACAATCTTAGCGCACGCTCAGTTAACCTGGCGATCGCTCCATTTTGGTAAGTCGCGATGGCCGCTCTGTCGATTGAATTGGCTGGGTGTGCTACCGGAATACCATGAGCAAGGTTTGGCCAAGACCGTAATGGATGAGGCCGAATTGCAACTCCGCCAATTGCGACCAGCCATTGTCGAGCTCGGTTGCAAGCAATCGCCGACAATTCAGCGTCCCGGCTGGGTGGCGGTTGGCCGTTACGTCTTCTCTCAAGCAGGTCCGCGCGACGTCATTGCTCGTCTCTCCGAAGAAGACTACCCCAGCTCGACATCGCTGATGCCTAAGAAGGCGAAGGTCACGGCTCGGGTTTGGCGGCGATTTGAGCTTCCTTCGCTGATGCGAATTTATCGTGACAACGTCGGCGGTACTCACGGCCCACTCCAACGCACGGAAGCCTACTGGCGGTGGTTGTTGGCACGTCGGGCTTACGATCAGATTTATATCGCGGTGGAGGAAAAACGCGGTTCCGGTGGAAAATGCCAGGAGCGAATCGTCGGTTACGCCGTGACTCGAAATGGACAGATCGTCGAACTCTTGACCGAGGCGGGCAATCATGAGGCTGCTCGGCAGCTTCTTGTTCATGCCTGTCGCGACGCCATCGAGAGCGACTTTCATGTCATTCGTCTCCATGGTCCCGATACCTCGCCATTGCACCAGGTGTTTATCGATGCGGGCGGTTCCTTTCACGCCCGCGAACCTCTGCGTGGCGAAACGATGCTGGTCTGGCTTCCTGATATTGATCGACACATTGATCGCGTCGGTCCCGAGTTGGCGGCCCGGGCTCGTGCCGCCGGCATCCCCTTGCCATGCAAGTTGGGAGTTGAGGTCGGCGACCTGAAACAGCAACTTGTTGTTCGCAGTCGAAAGGCTCATCTCTCTACGGGGCAACTCGGTCGCAGTTATATTCACTGCGATGAAGGAACGTGGATTCGGTTGCTCACCGGGCACGACAATGCCGCCACGGCCATGGCCGAGGGCCGGCTGTCGGCCTCGACCTCGATGGCGGCCGAACTGGCGCGCGTCTTGTGGCCAGCGCTGTCGGTTTGGCGACCGTTGTGGGATGACCTGTCGGCCTAGTTGAAATTCGCAATCATGATCGGGCGCGAGGAGGCTCTCGGATGCCGAGTTGAGTGCGCGGGGGCAGCGTGAGTCTCCACCGCCCATCATGTCGGGCCATAACTCCTTATTTGAAAACAGGTTCAGTTCATATCGGGGACCCTCACACGCTCCCACCGGCACTCTCTCTTGCGGTGACGGCCTCAAAATGGCCGGGTGTGGGATAGCTAGGCGATCTGGCCCCGCCATGCCAGTAATTCGTGTCAATCGGTGGCCCCAGCTCGGCCCCTCGTCTCGGGAGAATACGAGGCACCGATCGGCTATGCCGCGCTTTCTCGGTTCCACCTTAGATTTCCGGCGGTAAACGCATAGAATGAGTCGCTTCCCGAACGTACCAGCTAGGCAATAGAGAAAGTTGTATTCTTGAGCGATCCGGCTACCAACCAAGATGATCACGAACTGGTGGAGTTGAAAAACCCGCTCTGGGCAGCCGGGTTGGCTCTGCTGCTGCCCGGCTTGGGCCACCTCTACCAAGGTCGTTACGCCAAGGGCATCCTCTTCATGGCCTGCATCCTGCCGACCTATTTCTTCGGTTGGAGTTTGGGTGGTGGCCGAGTCGTCTACGCTCAGTGGCAGCCCGGCGGTCCAATTCTGGAGCAACGATTGCATTACGCTTGTCAATTCTGGGTAGGGTTGCCGGCCTGGCCGGCCTTGATTCAGACGCTGTTTGGTAATCCTTTGGGCGACGAGTTCATGAGAGCTCCCGAGTTGCCACTTGCCCCGGGAGCGGCCGGGGAAGAGGCCGAGTGGCATGAGAAGTATCATGGCAGTTACGAAATGGGAACCGTCTATACGATGATCGCGGGCATTCTCAACTTCCTGGTGATTTTTGACGCGGCTGGTGGTCCCATCGGGGCCACCATCGAAGAAGAAGATAAGCGGAAAAAGAAGAAGAAACCCGAGTCGCCAAGTTCCGGCAAGCCAGGTTTCGGCAAGGCAGCCTCCGAAGCGTCCGCCAAGTAGGTCCAACCAACCGTATCGAATCGATGATCGAATCTCTTGTACTCCTTGCTCAATTCGGGTCGAACCGGCTCTGGTATGCGGTTCCCCTCATCGTTTCGGTCTCCTTGGTATACGCGGCGACCCGTCATGAACGGATGCGGCCGATTCTCCGTCACGCCGTGAGCTGTTCTCTTTGGATGTCGGGATTCATTGTTGTCATCATGCTGCTGCTGTGGTTTATCGATGGTTGAGCGAAACCGTCCATCTCCTTCCCAGCGACCGGAGACTGACTGATGAGCTCCGAGAACAAGCCACCCACGGATGCGGCATTCCAACACACGCGGCCTCGACGCGGGTCGCCAGAGACCGATTCTTTTCTGAAGGCGGTCGTCAAGCTGGGGGCTTCCGACCTGCACCTCAAATCGGGCGAGTCGCCGCGGCTCCGTATCAACGGGGCTCTTCGCAAGGTCGAAGAAGAGCCGGAGCCGACCGAGGAGTTCGAGTCCAGCGTATTCAACTTCCTGACCGAGGACGAGCGGCGAAGACTCATCGCCGAAGGCTCGGTCGACCTGGCTTACGATTTGGATGAGCAGACCCGCTTTCGCGTCAATGTCTATCGGCAAGACTCCGGGATCTCCATCGCGGCTCGCGTTGTCCCTCGGCAAATCCCCTCCTTCGAGCAGCTGCACCTGCCGGCGGTGCTGTCCGATATCGCCGATAGCCGGCAGGGCCTGGTGCTCGTCTCCGGCATGACCGGGAGTGGCAAGAGCACCACCCTGGCCTCGATGCTGCAGAGTATCAATGAGTCGCGGCATGATCATATCGTTACGATCGAAGACCCCATCGAGTTTCTCTACGAGAGCAAACGGTGCCTGATCAATCAGCGGGAGATCGGGGTTAATGTGGCCGATTTCTCGACCGCGCTGCGCGACTTGCTGCGGGAAGATCCCGATGTCGTGCTCATCGGCGAGATGCGCGACGCCGAGACCTTTCGCTCCGCCTTGCAGGCCGCCGATACCGGTCATCTGGTCTTCAGCACCGTCCATGCTGAGAGCGCCTCGCAGACCATCAGTCGCCTGCTGAGCCTGTTTCCGGAGGATGAGCATGTCTCGATTCGGCATTCGCTGGTGTTCAGTTTGCAGGCCATCATCTCGCAGAAGCTGCTGCCGTCCAGCAATCCGCAGGTCCGCCGAGTCCCGGCGTTGGAGATCCTGAGAAACACTCCCATCGTGCAGAAGCTGATCACCGAAGCGCGGGAGCTGGAGTTGGGTGATGTCATTCGGAGCGGTGACGAAGGCATGATCGGCTTTGCCCAAAGCCTGGCGGACTTGCACGCTGACAAGCTCATCGACGAGAAGACCGGCTGTCGAGCGGCCCCCAACGCCGAGGAGTTCAAGCGGCTCTTGGCCGGCATCAAGACATCCCGCCGCAGCATGCTCGGTTAGCGATCTCGGCCAAGAATCGCGCGGGGCAAAGGCCGCCCGATCGCGCAGCCGCCAGCTAATTCTCCGGTCGGTCGCGCGGTGGTCGTCGATCTCGGGGAGGGCGGCGACCTCGCTGGCCGCGTTGCCCTTCACCCCGTTCACCACGCCGCCTTCCACCTGCCTGTTCATCGTCCGATTCACCCCTTTCTGCATCCCCATCCTCTTCAGGCGGCGCGGTACTGGCCCGGCTCAGAATCTCGCGGGCCTTCCGCCGCAACCTTTGGACTCTCGCTTGATCACCCGCCGCTTCGGCCGCCCGAATCTGGCTGTCAAGTCGTTTCAGCTCGGAGCGATCCTCGTCCGAGAGACTGTCCAGATTAGGACGCGGAGCGGGGCGTGCCCCCCCTTGGCCTGGCCTTGGTCGTCGTCCTTTCTTATTCGTTTTGGCTTTCTTATTCGCCTGTTTCAGCTCATACACCTCTTTGCGAATCTCGCGGACACGTTCCTGGTCGCCGTCCTTGCGGGCTTCCTTCAACTCGGCGTTCAGTTCCTTCAGGCGGGCCTGTCGCTCGGCGCGTTCTTCTTGCGGAGATTTCTGCGGTTCTTGCTCTTCTTCGCCGAAGTCTCCTTCGCCGCCCTCTTCTTCGGTTTCTTCGGCGGCGGGGGGCTGTTCGTCGGAAGCCTCGTCATCGTCAGCTTGCGCCAGACCCCACGGCAGTAAGATCAGGGCTGTCAGCAGGAGACCGATTCGCCACCAGGTGTGATTCTCTCGAATTGGGGTATCTGAAACGGACATCCGAGCGTTCCTTTGCAATGGGCGGGGCTGTAATAGCTGGGGCGGGGGCCTGATGCTGCTGCTTCTGGCGACTGGCGGGCGCCGGAGCTATGGTACCCCCTGACGGGAAGCTTCCGCAAGCAAGAGCGATAAACGCCTAGGGAATAGGCCGCCAGCGGTGCCAGCATCAGCGGTCGGAGCGGCAGCGTCTGGCCGCTCGGGGGCGGCCAGGGCGACGGCGGCGCGGGCGACGGCGGCGCGGGCGACGGCGGCGCGGGCAATCGTTCGGAGTCTGTCTGAAGTTTGTTCACCGGTTCGTTCGCATTTCGCTCGTATTTCGTTCGGCTGTTGTTCGCCAGATGTTGGCGGCTCCCCGCGCTTCCAAGGGAAGCGACTCTCTTGGTGGCAAACGGCGACCGGGAAGGCGAACGTCCTCGCGCGGCCGTGGTGAAACAACGTGGTGGTCAAACGGCGACCGGGAGGGCGAACGTCCTCGCGCGGCCGTGGTGGAAAAACGTGGTGGTCAAAGGGTGATCGGGAGGGCGAACGTCCTCGTGAGCCGTGGTTGCTGTTGTGCGGCAGTTGGAACAGGACATCCCAATCGCCGATCAGTATATCAAGATAGTGTTCAAATGTCAATATATCGAAATCGTCCACTTGAGACAGATGATTCGGCGCGCTATCGGGCATCGACTTTCATTGTCGCTGAATGCTCCCGCATTCAGCCTACTGATCGCGGAGCGATCAGCGACAAGATACGCTGGCGGCCGACGCCACGATTGATGACGTGAAAGGAGAAGTCAATATGTACCTGTCCCCTTTTTGTCCCCTTGTATCGTCCCTAGTCTCCCACGTACCAGCGACCGTCAATGCGGCGGAAGGTGATCGGCTCCGCGAACGGTTGATCCGCGACGACCTTGTCCGTCGGCTTGGTTACGGGCGAGTTGCGTCGGCCTTCGGCCGTTTCGAGATGAAACGTCGTCACCATCACGTAGCCGGTTGCTCGTTCGCCAGAGATCGTCACGCGCTGCAGCTTCCCAATGCGTGGCGCTAGCCGGCCAGGCTCAGTCGGCGTGGTGGCTTCGGTGAGCGCGGCAAAGAACTCCCGTTGGTCGGGCACCATGCTTAGCACGCTCTGGTGGAAGAGCGGACGATCAAGCCCTGGCACCTCGGGCTTAATATTTTGAAAAATCTCCCCCGGGTAAGATTCTGCCCCTCCGTTCTTTTTCCATTCTTCAAGAATCTCAGGATGATCCTTGCGATATTGGGCGCACACCTTCTCCTTGTTCTTTTCGTGCTCGGCTCTGAGATTCTCAAGATCGATGCCGTGCTTCTCCTGATACTTTCGATAGTAGACCGCATCAAGCGATTTGTCGGTGATGCCAAACTGCTCCAGAGCCGCGATGACCGCTTCGTCGTTCTTACGAAATACAAACGCGAACTCGTTAAGACCCCACCATTGCATCTCGCGCGTGGCCGGCGTCATGGCATCGTACTGCGTCTTCCAATCACGCGCTTCGCCAGCGGCCGCGTAAGCCTCGTACGCCGCTTGGGGCGAGTCGTAGCCCGAGGGAATTGGCTCGAGCGCGGCCGGTTCCTCGGCGAGACAAACACTCGAAGACGACATGCCTAACAGGCAAGTGATAATCAGAACGCTAACCAAGACTCGCATCCGCTGCCTCCTTGAAACGATCTAGTCGAGAGGGTGCCGTCAAAAAGCTGCCCCGGCGCCGATCGACATCTTATGGCGGAACGCGACACGAGGTCTACACCGATTGCAAGAAGGCCGATTCTCGAATAGCTGCGCGCAATGGCCGACGCAAAAAGGCCGCACCTGCCAACCTGTTGTGCGGTGGTCTCCCGACCGCCGCACTGTGCGGCAGCTGGAACACGACATCTCAATCGCCGATCAGTATAGCAAATAGTGTTCAACTGTCAATATACTGAAATCGTCCGCTTGAGACAGATGATTCGGCGCGCTATCGGGCATCGGCTTTTATTGTCGCTGAATGCTCCCGCATTCAGCCTACTGATCGCGGAGCGATCAGCGACAATATGCGCTGGCGGCCGACGCCCCGATTGATGACGTGAAAGGAGAAGCCAATATGTACCTGTCCCCTTTTTTTCTTTTTTTGCCCCGTTCTTCCAACGCCTTGAGAAGCTGCGGGAGGTCGCGATAGCCGGAAAGACGCCAGGTGCCACTGGTAGCTTGCTACCAGCCCCCACCTCGCGCATCGTATCCCTTGCTCGACCAGAGTCTTCTGCGTCGCTAATCACGGCACTGGCTGACAAGCAGCCGGTGGCACCGGGCGCGCGGCTGCGCGCACCAACGACAAGACAACGGCGGTTAACGGAGGGTCGCGCTATTCATCAACCCGCAGTATCTTTTCCATCTTCTTGCCCTTGGCCAACTCGTCGACCAGCTTGTCGAGATACCTGGTCTTCTTGAGCAAGGAGTCCTCCATCTCTTCTACTTTGTAACCACAAATGGTGCCCTTAATGAGGTGCACATTCGCGTTGAGCTTGCATTTCTTGAAGAAGGTCTCCAAGGTCACTTCGTCGTCGATCAGCGACTTCAACTTCTTTTGATCGTAGCCAGTAAGCCACTTGATGACCTCGTGGAGCTCTTTTTTGGTCCTGCCTTTCTTCTCAACTTTGGCAAGGTAGAGAGGGTAGATTGACGCGAAGGTCATTTTTGCCACGCGCTGTTCGGTGCCCGGAGGTGACTTTTTCATAACAGTTCCGTGTTCGGTCAAAGGTCTCAAATTAATTTAGCCATCGGTTCAGGGCGGGTGCCCGTTTTTGCCGGTGAAGGTGTCGCGTGCCGCAGGCTGGCCATGATGTGTGCCGACCCCCATCCTACAAGACCAGGCTCGACATCAAAACAAATTCGGGTCAAAAGGGGACAGGTACATTATTGTCGTTTCCGTTAGAATGCCGGAGGTTTTTCGGGTGGTAGATATTAGATTTCCAGCGATCGATATTAGGAGGAGTGCTCCGGTCGGAATATTCGGCTACGGACTTCTTATTTTCGGATATGCCGTTGGGGCCGCTGAAGCTGGAAGACCCATCTTGGGTTTGATTATGCTTTCGCCGTTTTGCTTTGCAATCTGGATTCCGGTATTTGGACTCCTTATGTGTTTCAGTTTCTGGTACTTCGTCGCGTTGGCCCTACAGAACGTGTCTCGACCTATAAACCGTTGGGTGTTTGTGTCGTTGCTTGTTGCGCACTATGTCGGCCTGGTAGTTCTCGTCATGATTGATTTATCGATGAGTCCACAGGCAAGTGATCTGGCAACCTTGTGGACGAAAGCTCCTTATTCGATACTACTCTTCTTCTCCTTCTATTTCTTGGGTCATGGAATGTTGTGGTATATGTTCCGGAGGAATATGCGAATGACCGCGGAAGAAGTAGAGAAAGTGCCAGCACACACCTGATCTGCCCGCCTGAACCGAGTCCGGGCCTTGCTTGACAATCGGGCAAGGTTTGGACGCAGAGTTTGGAGGAAGGTCATGGCGAAAAGGAAGCGTACACGGCAGAAGAGACAAAAGGGGAAAGAGACAAAAGGGGACAGGTACATTATTGTCGTTTCTTCGGTCGGCCTCGCGGGCGGATTGTAAATTCGAGGGACAGTTCGTTCGCTGTGCGTTGTTTCCACTCCGCATTGCCGTACGGCGTACCACGCTGCACGCTTCGCCGCAGGGCCGCCAACTCCGCCTCCGTTTCCGCTTGGTTCACGAACGAGATCCACTGGCGAGGTCGGGGGACGGGCCAGGCTGAGAACTGGCGACGTTCGGCCGGCGTTCCATGTTGTCGTACCCAGAGGCTGGACCAGGGCCAGGCTTCGGCTCGCTCGACGAGATTGGCCCGCAACGCATTTCGTTCCACATAGCGAACGACTTGCAGAAAATGCTGATCGGACTCGATCGGGAACGACTTGTATCGTCCCTGGTAGAGGTGGCCGTAGCCGACCTGATTCTTGGACTTCTTCCACCGTGCGGTATGCGTCACGGTGAGTCGCTGCATGAATGCCCCGAGGTCCCCGTCCGCTTCCGGCCACGCGACGAAGTGCCAGTGATTCGGCATCAGGCAGTACGCGCAGAGCCGGAGGGGCAACTTCTCAAGCGTCTCGGCCAAGACGTTTTCGAACGCCAGGTAGTCCGCGTCATCAAAGAACAGCTGCTGCCGGCCGACGCCCCGATTGATGACGTGAAAGGGCATCCCGCCCGGCGCGATTCTTGCGGTTCTAGGCATGCTTGCAGGCTAGCCGACGCCACGGAGAAGTCAATATGTACCCGTCCCCTTTTTGTCCTCCTTTTTGTCCTCCGGATGAGCTAGCCACACATACGGAATTCGTCGAAGTCGTGTCGAAGCGGTCCGGCGTGCCGATTGAGGTAGTTGAACCACTACGCTAAGAGATAAACCCGCGGTCGGTGAGCAGTTGCATCACCTGGTCGACGCACTGTTCGACCGGCACCTCATGCGGACGCAGGACCAGGTCCGGGTTCTCCGGCACGTCGTAGTCGGCCGAGACGCCGGGGAAGTTCTGAATCTCGCCCGAGTCGGCCTTGGCGTACATCGCTTCCGTTTCCCGCTCGCGGCAAACGTCGACCGGCACGTCAAGGTAGACCTCTAGAAATCGGTCACGGCCCACGACTTCCGCTGCCCGGCCGCGAACTTCGGCACTGGGGGCGACGAACGAAGCGACACAGAGCAGGCCGTTCTCGCAGACGAGCTTGGCCACCTCGGCCGCGCGACGCAAATTTTCGCTGCGCTCTTCGGAGGTGAAACCGAGATCCTTACTGATGCCCAGCCGCATTGCCTGCCCATCGAGCACCGCAACGGCGCGGCCCGATTCGAACAATCGACGCTCCAGTGATTGGGCCACGAGTCGTTTGCCGGAGGCGGTCAGGCCGGTCAGCAACACCATGGCCGGCTGTTGACCGAAGCGGGCTGCCCGTTCTTGCGGAGTGACCTGGCTCGGTAGTTCGTGCAGGGTGTCGGCGGCCGGCTGATCATCCCAGTGATCGCGCGGTCCGCCCGCCAGGTCGCCCATGATCATGGCGGCGCCGACGGTAACGTTGGTGAGCCGATCGACGATGATCATCGCGCCGGTACCGCGGTTTCGTTTGTAAGGATCGAGGGCCAGCGAATCGGTGAGCGAGACTTCGCAGCGGCCGATTTCGTTCAGGCTCAGCGACGGTGCGGGGCCGCGTTCCAGTGTGTTGACGTCGATCTTGTACCGCAAAGAGGCGACCGTTCCCGTAACCGACTTGGTGGTCTGCTTGAAGATGTATTGCTTGCCGGGCACGAGCGGCTGTTCGTCCATCCAGACGACCATCACGTCGAACTTGCTCTGGAGCTGGGGGATGTTGCCGCTACGAACAATGACATCGCCCCGGCTGGCGTCGATCTCATCTTCCAGCGTGAGGGTAACCGACTGGGGCACGAAAGCCTCGTCGAGTTCTCCTTCGAAGGTGACGATCGACTTGACGCGGCTCGTCTTTCGCGACGGCAGCACGGTGACTTCGTCTCCCGTCTTGATCGTGCCGGAGGCGACGGTGCCGCAGAAGCCACGGAAGTCGAGGTGCGGTCGATTGACCAGCTGGACCGGGAAGCGGAAGTCGTGCAGATTGCGATCGGAGCCGATATAGACGTTTTCCAACATGTGCATCAGCGGGGCGCCCTCGAACCAGGGCATGTTCTCGCTGGGATGCACCACGTTGTCGCCGACCAGGGCCGACATCGGAATGAAATGGACGTCGTCCGACGACATCTTGGCGGCGAAGTCGAGGTAATCGCGTTTGATCTGCTCGAAGACCGCCTGCGAGTAGTCGACCAGGTCCATCTTGTTGATGGCCACGATAATGTGCTTGATGCCCAACAGCGAGGTGATGAAGCTGTGCCGCTTGGTCTGCTCCATCACGCCATGGCCATCACGGGCGTCGATCAGGATGATCGCCAGATCGCAGGTGGATGCACCGGTGGCCATGTTGCGGGTGTATTGTTGGTGACCCGGCGTGTCGGCGATGATGAACTTTCGCTTGGCTGTGCTGAAGTAGCGATAGGCGACGTCGATGGTGATGCCCTGTTCGCGTTCCGCCTTGAGCCCGTCGGTGAGCAGGGCCGGGTCGAGCTGGCCACCGACGGTGCCATGCACCACGGAATCTCGTTCGATGGCCGCCAGCTGATCTTCGTAAGCGTTCTTCGACTCGATCAGCAGCTTGCCGATCAAGGTACTCTTGCCATCGTCCACACTGCCGCAGGTCAACAGCCGCAGCAGCTCCTTCTGCTCGTGTTGAGCCAGATAGGCATCGATGTCGGTGGCGATCAGGTCGGATTGGTGAGACATAATGCTGTGGGAACGGGGATGAATTGAGGCAGAGTATCTCGCGCGGCAGGAGTCGGTAGTGGCGGGTCGGGGGTGGCGGGTACTCGTGGTCGCGCAAAAAACGGGATGCGCCCGCGGCAGGCGCCCCCTTAGAAATAGCCTTCCTTCTTCTTGTCTTCCATGCTGCCTTCTTCATCGTTATCGATGACGCGACCCTGGCGTTCGCTGGTCGTGCAGAGCAACATTTCCTGAATGATCTCGGGCAAGGTCGTGGCGGTCGACTCGACGGCGCCAGTAAGCGGGTAACAGCCGAGGGTGCGGAAGCGAACCATTTTCTCTTCGGGGACTTCACCCGGCTCAAGCGTGAGACGATCGTCGTCGACCATGATCAGGTTGCCGTCGCGCTCGACGACCGGCCGCTTGTCGGCGAAGTAGAGTGGCACGAGGGGAATCTTTTCCAGGTGGATGTATTGCCAGACGTCGAGCTCGGTCCAGTTGGAAAGGGGAAAGACGCGGATGCTCTCGCCCTTGTTGACCTTGCCGTTGTAAAGATTCCACAACTCGGGTCGTTGATTCTTGGGATCCCAGCGGTGATGCTGATCGCGGAACGAATAAACGCGCTCTTTGGCGCGGGATTTTTCCTCGTCGCGACGGGCGCCTCCGAAGGCGGCATCGAAGGCGTGCTTGTCCAACGCCTGCTTCAAAGCATCGGTCTTCATCACCGTGGTATGCTTGCCGCTGTTCTCCAGGGGATCGAGTCCCAAGGCGCGGCCTTCTTCGTTGATGTAGGTGATGAGTTCCAGGCCCAATTCCTTCCTGACATAGTTCTCGCGAAACGCGATCATCTCGCGGAACTTCCAGGTGGTGTCGATGTGCATCAACGGGAAGGGGGGTTTGGCCGGATAGAACGCTTTTAGGGCGAGCTGCACCATGACCGCCGAGTCTTTTCCAATCGAGTAGAGCATCACCGGGTTCTTAAACTCGGCCGCGACCTCGCGAATGATGTGGATGCTCTCGGCTTCCAGCAGTTTCAGGTGCGTCAGATTGTAGGAGCTCATGGCGATCAATCGGTGTGGCGATAGCAGAGAAGACGTTCTTTGGCCGTCGCTGCTGGCCCCGCAGGAGGGAAGGGGAGGTCTTTAGCCCTGAAATATAAGCGATCTGTGCCGTCGCTGACCAGAGCGGAAAGGTGCTGCACAGCGCGGTCCGTTCGCCGCGAGCGCGCTTCTGAAGCATCGCCATGGTCGATTTACGCGCCGAGCGGCGCGGCCGCCGCCGCGCGATCGACCCAGCGTTGGCCAGTCGGCTGGCGAAGAATGTACCACCACAAAACCGCCGCCCCGGCCAGGGTCGCCAGGCTGACCAACTGCGAGATCGTCAGAGCGGTGCCAAATTTCGCGAACTCGTCGGTGCGGATCATCTCCAACAAGAACCGCGCGATCGGGTAAATGGTGATCAGCAGGGCAAACACCTCACCATCCCGACGCCGGAGCGGGTGATAGGCCAACAACAGCACACAAAGCAGCGCCGCGTTGACGGCGCTGTAGACTTGCACCGGATGAACCGGCAAGCTCCGCAGCGGCGGCGCATGTGACAGCTCGCGGACATCAGGACTCTCGACAACGGCCAACCGCAGCGTCCGCGGCGGAGCCTGCAGATCTTCAGGCGGATACATCGCCCGGAGAATGGCCAGCTGAGCCTCCTCCGCAGTCGGTTTCTCAAATTCACCCAAGACGCGGATTTGCTGGCCCGCCTGAAAGCCCAGCTCCTCGGCGAGCGAGCCGGGAGCAATCTGACTCAAGATGAGCGATCCCTGTTCGTCCCGACCGATCTGAATGCCATACGCCAGGCCGGCTTCGAGCTGTCGCTGGTAGGGTGGGCTGATGCTCGCCGGCGCGCTGAGCTGAGGAAAGGTCACCGCCCAGGGCAAGTCGCAGCTGCCGGCGAAACAACAACCGGTCAACAAACAACCAATCCGCCCGAAGGCCAAACCCAGGACCATGCTGGGCGCCAGCAGATCGGCCATCGCCAAGCCTGGAATCTTGTTGCGGATGACAAACACCGGCACGATGATCAGCGCCGCGATGAGAGCCCCGTAGACAACGAGCCCTCCTTGCTGAATTTCCAGCAGATCGCCCAGGCTGTTGTAGTTTTCTCGATATTGAATGATGTGAAACAGGCGGGCTCCGACGATGCCGCCCAGGAACATCCAGAAGGTGAGCGAGAAGACCTTGTCCGGATCGAGCCCCACGGCCGGCGCGCGATACGCCGCCAGGCCGACTCCGGCGACGATGCCGAGCATCATCATCACGCCGTAGCCGCGGACCGGGACTCCGCCCTCTTCGGCGACCACCAGTTTCGGAAGCACCATCACAATGCCCAGCCCGACAAGTATCATCAGCGGTAGATAACCGCGCGTTTCGGCCCCCAGGCCATATCGCTTTAGCAGCCAGACGAGCAAGCCGATGCAGAACAGCAGCCAGGCCGCCAGCAGCAGTCCGATACCAAACAGTGGCAGACCGGCAATGGAATCGGGAATGGCGAACAGGGTCTGTTTCATCGAGTGTGGTCGCCGCGGTGGGCGGCTCACAAGCAGCGGCCGGAACACTCGCGGTGAGCGGCTGGCCTCGAATCGGGGAAAGGACTAGTCCGTGGCGGGATCGAGGAAATGATTGTCGATGAGCCTCGTTTCGCCAAGACGAATTGCGACCAGGGCCACAACACGGCTGGAAATATGGTCCACCGGGCGGAGCGTATCGGGATCGGCCAAGGCGACGTAATCGATGTGGCTGACCCCCGCCGCACGAATCGACGCTCGCATGGCACCTATAATCGCGGCGGTCTGCCGTTCTCCTTGAGCCAACAATGTCTCCGCCAGCTGAAAGCTCTGCCAGATGCAGACGGCCTGCTGCCGCTGCTCGGCCGACAGGTAGACGTTGCGAGAACTCTTGGCCAAACCATCCGCCTCACGCACGGTCTCGCAAACACGAACTTCGATCGGTACATCCAGATCGGCCACCATGCGACGAATCACCAACGACTGTTGGTAGTCCTTCTGACCAAAGAAAGCGAAGTCGGCCGGCACAATCTGAAACAGCTTCAACACAATCGTCGCCACGCCCGGGAAGTGGCCCGGCCGAAAGCGGCCTTCCAACTCGCTGGCCAGGTCGCCGACTTGCACGGTCGTATCGTGACCGGCTGGATACATGGCATCGGCCGCGGGGGCGAAGACCAGATCGACGCCGCGCTCGGCCAGCGCCGCCACGTCCGCTTCGAGTGTGCGGGGATAGGCGTCAAAATCTTCGCCCGCTCCGAACTGCGTCGGGTTCACAAAGATCGTGACCACCACCGAGTCACATTCAGCCCGGGCCGCGTCGACCAGACTGAGATGGCCTTCGTGCAGCGCCCCCATGGTCGGCACGAGTCCAACCGTTTGACCTTCGGCGCGCAGATTCATGACCGTCTGGCGAACTTCTTCGGGGCCGTGAATCACCGGAGGCGACTTCGTCATTGCGTCGTGGGCCATGGATCGTGGTCTTCTCTACTGCATCGCGCCGATGGCGGCGGCAACTTCGTCGAACGCCTGCTCGGCGTCTCGTTGATTTCTGAGGGTCAGTCGGAGCAGCGGTCCATGACCTCCCTGGTCGACCAGCTCCAACAGCGATTCACGTAGTCGGCCGAGCATCTCGGCGGACAGCTCCGTTTCATAGGGCCGTCCTCGCTCCGCAACGCTGCGCATCAATGTCTCGACCGGAGCATCGAGAACGACGAGTAGTTTGGGCGTCGCGACTGTCCGACGCGCCGCGGCCCAGCGCGAATGATACTCGGCGTGGCGTTGGGGCGGCAGCCAAACACGAGCAAAGGCGAGTGACTGATCGAACCAATAGTCGCTCACCACCAGCCCCGGGGTTGTGCTGGGCGGGCCCGCCTCGGCGGAGAGTTTTTCCACCCGCGTCGGCTCAAGCTGTTCGGTTCGCTCCTGCAAGAATTCTATCTCGGTCGACCAGACGGGGCCAGTCTCGGCGGTCGCGTCCTGGCGGGAGGGCGAATCAGGTCGCTCGGCCGCCTCGGCGATTGTCGCCTCGGTGACGGCGGCGTAAAAGTCGGTGAGCCGCTGGTGAGGCAGGCCTTCCTCGATTCGTCGCGCGCCACATTCATCGCCGAGTCTTCGAGCGAGGTGCGACTTGCCGACACCAATCGGACCGGTGATCGCCACATAGGGTTGATGACCGCCAAGATGGTCACGCAGCTCCGCCAGCGTCCAGCCGACCGTGGGATGAGTCATGTCGGGCGCGATTTCCGCCGCCGGCTCGATCACAAAACGGCGAAACGACATTCGCGGGTGCGGAATCGTGAGCGTCTCGGACTCCAGCTGCAGTTGGTCATAGAGCAACAGGTCGAGGTCGATCGAACGGGCGCCCCACCGCTCGTGTCGCTGGCGTCCCAAGTCGGTCTCCACATCGATTAACAGGCGATGCATCTCGAAGGGAGAGAGCGAAGTTTCGAAGAGCGCGGCGGCGTTGAGGAAATCATCCTGACCAGCGGGTCCACCGATCGGAGCCGTCTCATGCAGCTGACTTTGCGCCAGCAGGCGAACATCTTGATGGGCGGCAATTGCCTGAATCGCCTGCTGTATGGCGGCGGCGCGATCCTGTAGATTCGCCCCCAAGCCGATCAAACAAGATGCCACCGGATGACCCCCGCACGATCAGCGACCAGCGGCCGCTCCATCGTTCAACAGAGAAAGAGCATGAATGCAAAAACCGGCGGAGAGCCGGGATCAGCGGGTGATCGATAAACCGATTGCATCCGTCGCAAGACAAGAAAATAGAAAAATGCCTGGAGGGGACATCCATTCCACGACATGAGTCGCCGACTTTCAATCCCTGCAGTCACCGCCCCCCAAGCTTTTTCCTACAAGCGGTGACATTGCCCAAAGGCAGGTATCGACCGCGAGCTGTGATATTTTGCGCGGACGAAAACTTCGCACGAGGGAGGCGGACTCTAGTCGGCGCGCACCATCAGCCTGCATCCATCCTGGCTGAGGTACTCGCCGAGCAGCCTTGCTCGGTTTACAAGAACCAACGCGGGTGCCAATCAATGGCGATTGCGGTGGGATCAGTTACGAAGTCTTAATCAACACTCTGAACATTTTGCGAAGTATTAATTTTTTGTCAAGCATGCGAGAGCAAAAAAACAAATTCGCGTTTTTGAAAAACTTTTCGCGGCGCGTCTTGCATTTTTTTGCACCTCTGTTCCTCCCTGTAAATTCCCGGCGATTCACATATCGAATCAGCTGCATGCTAGCACTCGACAGGGCAAAAAGTTTTTTTTGTTTCGCGGCGCCAAGGCGCGTTGTAAGTTGTCGCGGTCGGCTGTCAGTTTTGCGAAGTTGGGTCGTTGTCTTCGCTATTCGCATACCACACTCGATCACGACGGTTTTTGATTTTCGATTTCTATTACCAATCAACTGCACTTTAGTTTCGACACCGTCATGATCTTCTTCAATCTTCCCGGAATGTCCTTTGTCCGTCCTACTAATTCACTGTTGGCGACGGTCGCCTGGCCGTGGTCGACTAGCAAAAACCCCACTCGCCAAGGGCTAGGGGCCAGCTGCCAAGAGGCGGCTCCCATCCGACGAGCGGATTGACTGACTGAACTCCTATTCGTCCACAGATACCCTTTTATTGCCGGTGGAGAGGATAGAGCTACTGAGGAAATCTGTGATAACGTGCCACCGACCTACGATAATCTCGGGGAATTGGTAAGGCTGGCCGTAGATCAAGAGATCTCGTGACGGCTGGTAGACATCTTCGCAATCTCAGATAGTCGTGCGACGATGCCTGAGTGCCGGCAGTTGCTCGCGAATCTCGGCCAGGCGGGCCAGATCGATCTCGGCCACGATGACCTGCTGGTCGTCCCCCGCGGCGGCCAAGACCTCCCCCCACGGATCGACAATCATTGAGTGGCCATACGATTCCAAGTTACCGCCGTGGTGACCACACTGATTGGCGCCGATCACATAAGACTGATTCTCCACCGCCCGGGCGCGAAGCAGCAGCTCCCAGTGAGCGCGTCCCGTGGTGCGCGTGAAGGCGGCGGGAGCCAGAATCACTTCGGCCTCCTCGTCCGCCAGCCGTCGGTAGAGTTCCGGAAACCGCAGATCGTAACAGATCGACATCCCCAGCCGGGCCAGCGGCGAAGCGAACGTGCGATGGCGATCGCCGGCAATTATGTATTGCGACTCTTCAATCTCCACCTTGCCGGGCAGATCGACATCAAAGAGATGAATCTTGCGATACTGGGCCGCCAGCGATCCATCGGGCAAGAACAACAGGCTGGTGTTGTACCCCTGCTCCGTCTGGTCACTGCGCTCGCAGATGCTGCCGGCGGCCAAGGTAATGCCGAGTCGCTTGGCAAGCGCGGCCATCTGCTCGGAGGTGGGACCGGGGATCGGCTCGGCGGCGGCCACGACCTCGGGGAAGGGCCCCAGACCGTTGAACATCTCCGGCAGCACGACAAGCTGCGCGCCTTGCTGGTGAGCCTGTTCGACCAGGCGCGTGGCCGTGGCCAGGTTGGCTTCTCGGTCCAGACGAGAGTTCATCTGGACGGCGGCGGCAACAAAACGATCGGACATGAGGTCCATCGTAGAAGGTCACCGGCGACGAGGCAAACGCGATGCAGAGCGGCCTGCCGCCGTTATGCAGCAGCTAAAGTGGCGGAGTTCTCGCCCTCGGAGGCTCATTAACGTGAGCCAGGACGGTGAAGCCGCTGGATGTTGGAGACTCGTAACCGGGTGGTTTCCGATTCGGGCACCGGTCGCAAGCGGGCGTGGGTCGCGGTCGACCGTTTACGAACCGAGCTGCGACGAATGCTTACCGGGTCGGCTTCCGGTTTCGGAGGTGCATCGTCGAAGTCGCCCGAGGAATCGAAGTCTTCACTCTGGTCGCTGTCTCCGTTCGCATACTCCTCCTCTTCCGGCGTCTCGTAGGAGAACAAGGAGGTCGGCTCGTGGAGTTCCGCGTGCCAGGGGTAGTCGAACAGATTCCGATAGTTGTACGGGCGTCGGTAGTAAACGCCATGGAACGCCGGGTAGCGATGCATGTGGCGGTTGTTGCCGGGATAGCAGCCGTAGCGGGGCGCGTAACAGGTTTGTGGCATGGGGCCACACCAGCCACTGATGCCGTCGGCTCCACGCGAACCGCGTCCGTGACGTCCTCCGCCTCCGTTGCACCCGCCGTCGCACTGACCGTCGCATTCGCCGCTGCACTGGGCGCCGCACTGGCAGTCGTTGGCCGAATCGCAATAACAACTGGCCGCTTCGACACCACATCCCGCGTCATCCACATAGTACTCGCCGTCGACGGGCGTGGCATTTACTGAGACCAACAAGATGGCCAGGGTAGCGGCGTACATCGCGTTTCTCCATGAAATGGGCGAAGTCTTAATCGACCGGAAAAGAAATACGGTCAGGCTATGTTTGCATCGACTGGAACATTCCGTAGATGAAGTCGAACCGTTGTGACCGGTGCCACCGGCATAACCGGCAAGGTTTACCAATCGCCGGCCGTGTGTCTCTCCCGGCGGCCGCATAATCGCTATCAACGTTAGATAGCACGCCCGATGTCAAGATTCGCTGACGTTGGCAGCGCGCGGCGCTTGAGGAATGAGACGCTCCAACTAGTTTGGGATTCGTGGCGCGATCTGCTAGCAGATTCGCCGGCGGGAACTCTGGCCCGCATCCATTTACACGAATCAATCGAGCCGTTCGGCTTCGACGCACCATCAACGATGTTCCTCACCTGGATCGGTCCCTATGAACCACGAGTTGCTCGTACTCTGTCAGCAGGAACAAGTCCTAACCCAGCTTGCCAATCGCTTTGGCAATGACTGGACGTTGCGGGTCTGCCCTGCGCCGGAAACAATCGCCGCCCATGCGAACGCGGGCACGGTACGCGCCGTGCTGGCCCACCTGGGCCAGCCGACGATTGGCGACACGTCGCCGCTGGCGTACCTGGCCGAACTGACCGAGTCGGCGGGCAGCATTCCCGTGTATGTCATTGTGGACGAGACCTGTGCCGTCGCCGCGCGACAAGTTGCCGCCGAAAAACTGGAAGCCTGTATCAAGCTTCCCGCCGAGATCGATCGACTTGGTGAGCTGGTCCATTCGCAACCCGATCCCGTTTCGCAGATGGCGGGCACCTTCCATCACCTACCCCACAAGGCGTTGCACGGGCGCACGGGCTCACTGATCAGCTTCACTCCCTCGATGTTCGAGATCATTGACGAACTGAAGGTCGCGGCCGCGCACGATGTGACGATCCTGTTGATTGGCGAAACCGGCAGCGGCAAGTCGTATCTGGCGAGATTGATTCACGAGATGTCTCCCTTCCACCAGGAGCGGTTCTACACCGTCGCCTGTGGAGCCCTGCCTCCCGATTTGATCGAGAGCGAAATGTTCGGTTACGTGAAAGGGGCCTTCACCGGCGCCGAACGGGATAAGGAAGGAAAGTTTCAAGCCGCGGGCAACGGAACCCTGCTGCTCGACGAAATCGACGTGCTCTCCCTGGAACACCAGGCCAAGTTGCTCCGTGTCATCGAGACGGGGGAATACGAACCGGTCGGCAGCAACGACACGGCTACGTCGCGAGCCCGGCTGGTGGCGGCCTCGAACTTCGACCTCGATTCGCTGGTCGAGTCAGGTTCGTTCCGACGCGATCTGTACTACCGACTTAACGTGTTGAGTTTCCGTCTGCCGCCGCTTCGCGAACGGCCCGACGACATCGAATTCTTGGCCCGCAACTTCGTCTTCGCCCACGCCCGCAAACTTGGCGTGCCGATTCGCGACATCGAAGACTCGTTCATCGATTCACTGCGTCGTTATGCCTGGCCGGGCAACGTTCGAGAATTGGAAAACGTGGTCCGTCGCGCGGTGCTCTACTGCCAGCGTGGTTCGCTATCGGTGGCCGATCTCCCCAGTCCGCTGCGACCGAGTGACAATCCTCAGCCGGACCGCGAGAACGAGCCCCGCAAGAACACCCTGGAAACGCGCGTCGGTGCCATCGAGCGTCAGATCATCCAGGACTCGTTGCGTCGCAACGCGAACCGCCGGCAGGTGACCGCCTCGGAACTCGGGATCAGCCGCGTCACGCTTTACAACAAGATGAAAAAGTTCGGACTACTGCAGTAGTGTCTGTTCCCTCTTCAACCGACATCTTGCGCCCACAATCAATGAGCCCTCCTGTCCACCCAACTTCGTCCGCAGCTAAGACGCTGCTCCGCTGGTCACTGCCCGTGATGCTGCTGGCCTTGGCCTGTGGCGTCTATCGCGCGACGCGGGCGGCCAGCTCGGTCGATTCGCTCTCCACTCTTCCCACCAAACCACACCTGGTCGCCCCGCGATACGATGTTCCGCAGGTGGCCACCAACGAACAACTGGCGGCGGTGTTGCGGCGCATGGAACCGCCGGCCAGCCCGGTGAACACCAACGTGCTGGTGCACGCCTTGCGGCTGTGGGGCCCGAAGACAGAGTTCTCCGACCCGCAGGTTCCCGACGGCCCGACGATGCTCGAGTACTTTCTGGACGACGCGACGTTTCGTCGGCTGGCGGGCGAGGGGACGCCTCCGCTGTTTCGCCAGACCGAGCAAGGTGTGACGGTTCGCGCCTGGCGCGAAGACTCGACCCATCGCCATACCGGCGCCGTGCATGTCGACGATCTGCTGGCCACCTTGGCCGAGAGCGGCGTCTCGCTCGACACTCCGCTGAAGCTGCGCGACGGAGAGGCGACCGTGGGCGATCTGCTACGGGGCGCTATGCGACGGTTTCATCAGGAACAAGATGAGTACGAATGGACCGCCATCAGTTACGCCCGCTATCTGTTCCCCGCCGGCCGTTGGGAAAACCAATATGGTCAGCCGATCGACATCGATCTGTTGATCACCGAGCTGCTGGAACAACCACTGGCCAACGGCGTCTGCGGCGGAACGCATCGACTCGAAGCGCTGGCCGTGTTGGCCCGCATCGATGACCAACTAAAGACCTTATCGCGGCGGAGTCGTCGGCGGATTGTGCAACACCTGGGCGCCGTGTCGGCGCTGTTGATCGAGACCCAACACCTCGACGGTTACTGGTCCCCCTCCTGGACGACGGGATCGGCACCCACCTCGAATTCAGATGGAACTCTCTACGAACGCATCTTACTGACAGGACATCATCTCGAATGGCTAGCGCTAGCACCCCCCGAAGTCCAACCGCCGCGCGAAGTGCTCGCTCGCGCTGGTCAGTGGCTGGTCCGCGCCATGCTCGAAGCCGACGCGGAAGATCTGCGAGAACATTACGGACCCTTCACCCACGCCGCGCGGGCGCTTTGCCTGTGGCGGGGCAAGGAGCCGGCTCAAGTCTGGAAAGAGATGGCGGCCTCAGCGGCCAAACAAGCTCCCGCGACTAGTTCCCCCGCGACTGGCTCAACTGCGGCTAGTTTCCCCGGGGCCAACCCTACCGCGACTCGTCCCCAAACCGATTGACCCTATGTGCGCATACGACACCGTCCTCGATGACCTGATAGGCGACTCGCCCGAGGCGGCGGAATCTTTCGAGACCCGCTCCGAGCGACGTCTTGCGCGCTGGGAAGAGGCGCTGCCGAGACTCTCCAGCGGCCGACTCGCCATGTTGGCGGCCGCCTGTTTCGTATTCTTGGCCACCAGTTTCTACCCGCTCCATCACACCGATCTGTGGGGCCATCTGGCCTACGGACGATCGATTGTTGAAACCGGCGAGTTGCCCGCCGCCGATACGTTTGGCGGCATCGAAACAGCCCAACCGATGACGCACGTCTCCTGGCTGGCGCAGTTGTCCGGCTATCGCTGGTGGCTGGTGGCCGGCCCCGACGGCCTGCAGCTGGCTCACGTGCTACTCGTCACCGCCGCCTTCGCCGCGATCATGTTCACGATTTACCGGCCAACGCTCGCGGCCAGTTGGGCGGCGATCGGCGGCTTGACCGCCTATCTCCTGGCACTGCCGGTCACGGGTGTCATTCGCCCGCAATTGTTCGGCATGCTGGGGATCGCTCTCACTTTGTTGGCCACAAGCCGGTTAGAGAATCGTCGTCATCCACTGTTTTGGCTGCCATTGGTATTCGCCTTGTGGTGCAACCTGCACGGTTCGTTTCTAATCGGGCTGATCGTGATTGGCTGTTATTTCACCGGCGCGGTCGTTGACGCAATTCGTGAGGGAGGACTAGCAAGCGTCCGCTCCGACACGATGTCTCGCCGCTCGGCGCTGTTGCTGCTGCTCTGCGCCGCCGCCGTGACACTCAACCCGCATGGGGTTCAGCTGTTGGCTCAAGTGCTGACCTTCGGTCAGCACGGCAACTTAAAGTCGATTAGCGAATGGCAGCCGACCGTTCTGGTCAGCCTGACCGGTGGCTTGTTCTTCGGTTCGCTACTACTCACGGCCGGGCTACTGAGACTCAGTCCTCGTCGCTTTGCAACGTGCGAACTGTTGCTCTTGGTGGTCTTTTCGATAGCCACGTTGTTGGCGACAAGGATGCTCATCTGGTGGGCCCTGATCTGGCCGGTGCTGATGATTCCTCACGCCGCGGCCCTGGCCCAACGTTGGTGGGCCGATCGTTCGGGCAGCGGCCCGGTCGAGACAGACGGTACGGCAAACCAGTTGCTCGCCAAGCAGGGCACCGCCATGAACACCTTGATCGCGGTCGCGTTGCTGTTCGTCACGCTCGTTATCTCCCCGGTCGGAGACGCCTGGCTGGCGGGCAGGACGCGGAGTGAAGCGGTGGTGGTATCGCGCGAGACGCCACTATTCTTGGCCGACGAAGTGGAGCGATTGCAGCTGAGCGGCAAGATCTTTGCCCCGCTGAAGTGGTCCGACTATCTACTCTGGCATAGCGACGGCGCGATTACGCCGCTGGTCTGGTCTCACGTTCATCTGATCTCCGGCGACACCTGGCGCGACTATCGAGCGCTCAGTGAGGGCGATCCCCGTTGGGCGGAGATTTTGGATCGGCAAGAAATTGAATACCTGGTGCTCGAACATCGCGACAACCGTCCGCTGGTCAGACAGCTGCGCACACGACGCGACGAGGGCCGTTATCGCGTCCTGTATCAAGATCAACGTGGCCTCATCGTGCAGGTCATGGACGAGGCGCCGAGCGTTGCGGCATCGGCCGGGACCGACTCCGCGCTGACGGCGGAGCCGCCCGCCGAAACAGGGCCTTCGAGAGCCAAGACGACCGACGTTAAGGATCCTGAACGTCGCCCTAGGCCGGCCGAACCGACCGTCAATTCCGTGAAACAAGAGGCGACCCGGGCGGAAGTTTCTCCTGTCCAAACCGACGAGACCTAAGTCGTGTCGCGATCTCCACTAGCAACCATGCTTGCTGTTCTCCTGTCTGTTTGCCGTCCTCTCGGCACGCCGTATGCGTATGCGGTCTGTCGCGCAGTCGTCTCCCTGCGCGGCGAGCGCGATTTGCATCGTGCCAGTCCGTGGAGAGGCGGCAGGTCATTTCCATGGTGGAGGTGACCAGTTCTTGAGAACACAAGGTAAATGGGAGCTAACCATGAGTAACCTTGTTATGCAAGCATGGAAGGAGGACGACGGTGTCCTCACATTTGAATGGATTTTGCTGCTGACGTTGCTGACGATCGGTATTGTCAGCGGACTGTCGACGGTCCGCGATGCCACGATCAGCGAGCTCGACGACGTCGCGGAAGCGATGTTGGCGCTCGATCAATCGTACACGATTGATCATCCGCTCGTGAGCTCGGTCCACCGCCGTGATCGCACCGCTGCTTCGAACTCCGAGTTCCGAGATGCGGCTGACTTCGATCACTGCTCGCGTGGCAATTTCCGTGACGGAAATTCCATTACGGACTGCGACGAAGGTAACGTGCGAGGTCTCTAGTCGGGTCCTCGCTACGACGTCCGAATTCGACGCGGCGCACCTTCGGGTCGTCGCCTGTCGAATCGGCATGCCTGGCACCTCTTTTGGTGTCCGGCAAGCATCGTCGCAGAAGAGGCCGGACCGGAGAGAAAGGACAACTCCGCAGTACGGCAGCCGCCGTACTGCGGGGACCTTTCCTCGCCAAGTGGCGGTAAGAAAGCAGCCGGTACCGCGAACTGAAATTAGAAGTGAACCAACCAATCAGAACCGCTTGAGTTAGCAGACAACAAGACCATCCGTATCACCAGAATCTCGTACCGCCGGATGAGGTAAGGCAACATGGAATCCACCTACGTATTCGTTTCTCTCGTCGGTCTCTACACCGCCGCCGCGGCGATGATCGATTTGCGAACGAAACGCATTCCGAATTACCTCACCATGCCCGCGGCCTTGCTCGGTCTGGCCTATCACAGCTTCGCGCCGGCCGGCTGGGGAATCGGCACTTCGTTGGCCGGTCTGGGAGTTGGACTGGCGCTGCTGCTGTTGCCCTGGCTGTTGGGCGGCGGCGGCATGGGCGACGTGAAGTTGCTCGGCGCCCTGGGTGCCTGGCTTGGGCCCCGGCTGATGCTGATCGCCTTTGGAACGAGCGTATTGTTCGCGGCCATCGGGGCCGCCTTGATCCTGGCCACCATGATCGTGACCCAAGGCATGGTGAAGACCAAGAACAAACACCTGCAGATCGGCGGAACGAAAAACCAAAAAAAGAAGAATCAGAAACCTCCGTCACGCCGCCGGATGTTGCCCTTCGCGGTCCCCGTGGCCATCAGTACCTGGTGTGTGCTGGCCTGGATCGTCACCCGAGGTGCCCTGTAACGCGATTCCAGAAAACCGGATCCCATGACTCTTTCATCTCTAACACGATCTCCGCGAAACCGCCGCCGACGTGTCGCGCGCCGTGGTGTGATGACGTTCGAGTTGCTGTTGGTGATTCCGATTCTGCTGGTGATTCTCATCGGCATGATCGAAGTCAGCCAAATGCTCATGGCGGGGCAGGCCGTGCAAGCCGCCGCGTCGAACGGCGCCCGCGAGGCCTCGATGCCCGGCGCTTCCGAAGCGAGCGTGCGGGAAGTCGTCCGCAAGAGTGTCGCCGGCTGGCGATTTGCACCGCAGCTCGTGGATGAAGACATCGAAATCGAAGCGATGAGTCTCGCCGGGGTGGTCGTGCCGTTCGCCGACGCCGAGCGGGGCGACATCGTCACCGTGACGATCGACATCGACGCCGTCGATGCCGTGCCCGACTTCCTGGTGTCGTGGGGCTTTTCGATCGCCGGTCGCTCGATCAACGCCTCGGCCCTGTATCGCAAAGAGTAGTACCCAAACAACGGAAATCAATGAACTCCATTCCCATCATTCATAACGCCAACAACTATTTTCAATCAACTCAGCAAAACACCATTCGACCTTGATCAGGAGACTCAACCGTGAAAAGCATCAGCACTGGAACCGTCACGTTTATGATGATGGCCATACTGTTCGGGCTCGGCTCGGCCTACGCCGTGCGCAGCTATCTGGCGGAACCGGAACCGGCCACCGTCGATGTGTGGGTCGCCGCGGACAACCTGCCCAAGTACGCCCGCATTCAATCGACCAATCTGCGGGCTCTACCAGTTCCCGCCGATAAGGTCCCCGAAGGGGCCGTCACCGATCAGGGCCGAGTCACCGCCCGGCTGGTGGCCAAAACGATCATCGCGGGCAAGCCGATCACCGAAACCGATCTGTTCCCGATCGATGGGGAACCGTCGCTGTCCGATCAGATTCCACCCGGCAAGCGAGCGGTCACCATTGCCGTCACGGAACGGCGTGCCTTGGCCGGTGTGTTGCTGCCCGACTCGTTGGTCGACATTTCACTGACCGCGGCGACCAATCATCCCGACGTGGAAGAGGCGATGACCGTGACGTTGGTCCGTGCCGTGAAGGTCCTGGCCACCAGTCAACAACGTCACCGTTTCTCGGAAAACTCCTCGCGTCCTCTGCGAACGATAACGGTCGCCGCCACGCCGCGTCAGGCGAACAAGCTCATCCTGGCCCAACAGTACGGCCGGCTGCATGTGACCCTGTGCAGTTCGCTGAACGCGGAAACTGAAGAAGCCCAGCCGGTGAAGTTCACCAACGCCTCGGAAGCCAATCCGCTTACGCCTCGCGAGCGGGAAGATGCCGTTACGCCGCATGAGTTACTGGGTTTGGGTCGCGTTCCCCGACCGATCACGGCCCAGATCTGGCGGGGCACGACCGTATCGGAAGTTCAGTTCCAGGAAGCCCAGATCGACGAATCCAGGCAAGCCACGGCCACTTCTCAACGTGCCGTGGCCGCCGAAGCGGCTCGACGCGGAAAGCCAGCCAGCTTCGACTCGAAGCAGGCTCACTAGCCCTTCGGTCGATCACCTAGACACCCATCAACAGGAATCCCTCGCACAAGTCGCCCTAGGGTAAGAGTTCAACAACTTCGATGATTCACGATCAACCACAACCCGTCCTGCTCGTTCAACGACCTCGTCGTCGCGCGGCCGGTGCACCTCGCCGCGGCATGGTCGCGGTGATGATGGTGCTGTTGCTGGTGGTCTGTATCGCGGCGGCCGCGTTGGCGATTAACTGGGCCCACCTGGTTACCGTATTCCGGCACATGCAGCAGTCGGCCGACACCATCAGCCTGGCCGCGGCGCCCCAGTTGCTGGACGAAGAACGTCTGTGTCATGGGTTGACGGGCGACCCGCTCAACCTCGATCCGCTCCTCGACGTGAAACAGGTCGCCGACGCCTACCGACAACTCGTCAACGCCTCGGCGTCGAGTCACTTGGAATTGCAAGAGGACGATGTGCGATGCACGGCTGGCCGCATCGAAGACAGCCGACTGCGCGTCGATGACTTTGTCTTCGACACTAGCCCGCCCTACAACGCGCTCAAGATTGTGACTCACCGCGACGGGGATGGAGCGAATCCGGTCGCCCACCTGGTGAGCGGATTTGTCGGGGTCGATCCGGCCGATGTCACGGCCGTCTCGTACGCCTTGCTCGACAATCAGGTGGTCGGTTTCTGTCCGCGGACCAACGTGCTGGCCCCGGTCGCGCCCCTGGCGATCGACAAGACCGCCTTCGCGAACCGATTCTTGGATAACGACAACGACGGCATTCTCGAATTCGAACTCGTGCTGAATTCCAGCGACCCGGCGGTAACCGACGACGCCACGGGTGCCCTGGTCGATCTGGGCGGAATCGCCCTCGATCTCTCCCGAGTCCAATCGCAACTGGCCGCGGGTGGGGTCGCCGCCGCCGAGCTACCTGGCGGCAAGCTGGGACCTCTAGGGACCGGGCCGGTCGCCATGTACCCGAATAACCCGGGCCCACTGGCCCTCCCTGCCGAACAAGAGTCGCCCTCGGAGACCACGGTCGAAGCGCTCGTTTCGCGGTTGCAGGCGATTGCCGCCAGCAGCGATCCGGTGCGTGTGTTTCCAGTCTATTCGGCCTTCGGCGCCGGCGAAGCGCAGGTCGTCGGTTTTGTCGCCGCGCAGATCCTCTCCGCGAGCGACGAGGCCGAGGGCGGCATGACCGAATACCAGCGACTGAAAGTAACTATCGAACCTTGTTACCTGATTCATACCACCGCCTGGACCGATCCCGAGGCGGCCGCGCGGAATTTATTTGTCTATCACCTGCGACTGGCCCGCTAGACCGAGAAACGCTCGACCGCAGAGCATCGACACGCCCCAACCATTCACGATCACAATCGAATCGCCATTAACCGAGTACCAGCAGAAGTAGTTGCTGCCATGAAAATGAATCGCACTTCCTATCCCGACGGGTTCTCCCATTCGTCCCACGATGTGGAAACGGATCGAGCACCGCTCAACGACGCCGAGAGAAGCTTCCAGAAGCTAAAGACGCGCATTCATCGCGAGCTGATCGACTCTCTCGACCTGTCGCGAATCGCCGAGATCGACGAACAGCGTTTGCGTCGTCATATCCACTCGTTGGCCGAAGGTCTGCTGCAAAGCCGCGACGAAAATCTCTCCGCCGGTGAAGAACAGCGCTTGATCGACGAGTTGATGGCCGAATCGTTTGGACTCGGCCCGCTAGAACCTTACATGCAAGATCCCGATGTGACCGACATTCTGGTGAATGGTCCGCACGAGGTGTTTGTCGAACGCTTCGGACAGCTGCAAGCGACCAACACCCTCTTCGCCGATGAAGCCCATCTGATGCAGATCATCTCGCGAATTGTCGCGCGGGTTGGCCGGCGCATCGACGAACACTCGCCGATGGTCGACGCGCGACTCCCCGACGGCTCGCGTGTGAACGCGATTATCCCCCCGCTTTCTCTAAGTGGACCGGTACTCTCGATCCGTCGTTTCGGGGCCGAGCCGCTCACTATCGACGACCTGCTCGAGCGGGGATCGATTCACCCGGCGATGGTGCGGATGCTGCAAGCGGCAGTCGAGGGTCGCGTCAACATTCTGATCAGCGGCGGTACCGGCAGCGGTAAGACGACCTTGCTCAACGGCCTGAGCCGGTTCATCCCGCTCGGCGAACGACTGGTCACGATTGAAGATTCGGCCGAACTCTTGCTGCAACGAAAACATGTCGTCAAGTTGGAAACGCGACCTGAGAGCGCCGAAGGCAACGGCGAGATCAGCCAGCGGGATCTGGTCCGCAATGCCCTCCGCATGCGGCCCGACCGCATCATCATGGGCGAAGTTCGCGGCGATGAAGCGCTCGACATGCTGCAGGCCATGAATACCGGTCATGAAGGTTCTCTCAGTACGATTCACGCCAACGACACCAACGACGCGCTCAGCCGGTTGGAAGTCATGGTCAGCATGTCCGGCTACGAACTGCCGGTCGGCGTGGTGCGACGTTATATCGGCTCGGCCATCACCCTCGTGGTCCACCTGGCCCGACTCAAAGGCGGCGTTCGCCGCGTGATGAAAATCTCCGAGGTCACAGCCATCGAGGACGGCGAGTATCGAACGCACGATATCTTTGGCTATCGTCAAGCGGGCGTCGACGAGCACGGTCAGGCAACCGGCTCCTTCTACGCCAGCGGCAACACCCCCAGTTGTATGCGACGCCTGGCCGAGTTGGGTATCGAGTTGCCTTCGGGAATGTTTGTCAAACGCGAACTGGATGGTTTCACGACATGATGATTCTATTTCTAGCCACATTCGCCACCATCACCACGGCATTGCTAGCCGTCTGTTGGGTGGTCCGCGACTTGCGGGCGGCGCGTCTGCAACGTATCCGTCAACGTAACGATGGATCGTACGAGGCGTCGCTGCTCGACGAACCGATTGCCTTGGAACGCCGTGAGCGGCCCGGCACCCTCGATTACGATTTGGCCCGGTTGCTGGCCCGCTGTGGCAATGCCATTGAAACACCGACGGCGCTGACCATCCTGGCCGGTTGCGGCCTGATTGGCTGCGCCTTTCCGCTGCTGGCTTTCGAGAGTCTGCCGGGTGGAGCGGCCGGTCTGGTAATCGGTGTTGCGCTGCCGCTGTTGTGGTGGACAATTCAAGGCCGCCGTCGCATGGCGGTGATGCGAAAGGCCTTGCCGGAAACATTCGATGCCCTGGCCGACGCGCTTCGCGGGGGACGCAGCCTGCAACAGGCGGCCCAAATGGTCGCCGAGGACATGACGGGCCCCTTGGCCGAGGAGTTCGACTACTGTGCCTCGCAGTTGCGGCTCGGCCACGCCCCCGTGGCGGTGCTGGAACGCATGGTCCAGCGTGTTCCGCTGGCGGAATTCAAGATGTTCGCCATCGCGGTCGCCATGCACCAGCAAACCGGCGGTAACCTCTCGCGATTGGTCGAACGGCTCGCCCAGGCGATTCGCGAACGGCAGGAATTCGAAGGCTACCTGAACGCGGCCACCGCCGGCAGCCGACTGTCGGCCATCGGGCTGATCGTCGCCTCGTTGATTGGGGTGGCCGTGCTGTCGTGGATCGATCCCGATTACCTACAGCGACTGATAACCTATCGCTTTGGTCCCGCCCTGCTGATTACCGCCGGCGTCCTACAAACGATCGGCATCGTTTGGCTGTGGCGGATTATGAGAGTCAAGTACTAACGTGCAGGCGGGATACGGAGTCGAGTCGGCTACCAAGTCCCAAGCAAGTCCCACGAATTTTCCCAAGAAACAACGCCATCATTCAACTCCGGAACGTTGAGACATGGAACAGCTGAATTCATATCTATCGACTCTCAAGGTGGCGCTCGGCCCCTACCACAATGTGCTGCTGCCTGCGGTGACGTTTATCGCGGTGACCGGTGGCCTGCTGCTAATGTGGAAGATCGCCAAGCGCCGCGCCGCCCGCCGCGCCGAGCTGGCCGAAGAAGAGGATGCTCCGAGCGGACTATTCGATTCGCTCGCTCCGGCACTCGCGGCACAAATGCCCGAGTCGGAGAAGGCTCGCGGCGAGTTCGAAAAGAAGATGCGCGAGGCGGGCTACTACAGCCCTCACAGCAAGGCGCGCGTCTATGCCGTGCGGTTCCTGTTGTTCTTTGTGCCGCTGGTCATCGCCGGGGCCATCGCTGTCTATCGCGCTCCTCATAACACTTTTCACATCATGCTCGTCGGCGGTATCGTCGCCGCGCTATTGTCGATCGCACCGCGGGTCTACGTCTCGATCCGACGTCGCCGACGGCTGGCCCAAATTCGCGAAGGTCTGCCCGACGCGATCGATATGCTCTCGATGTGCATGGAGGGGGGTATCAGTGTCGGTGAGAGTCTCGCTCAGGTTGCCGCGCGCTTGGAGAACTGTCCTGCCCTGGCTCAAGAGCTGAGCATTCTCCGCCGACAGGCCGAAGTCAGCAGCCTCACGATTGCACTGAGCGAGATGTCCAAGCGCGTTGATCTACCTGAGGTCCGGGGACTCTGCTCCCTGCTGGCCCGCGGCGACCGGCTGGGCACGGAGATGTCGGGCACGCTGTTGGAGCAATCGGATCATCTGCGAACGCAGCGTCGTCAACGAGCCACGATGCGCGCGAACCGGGCCCCCGTGAAGCTTGTCTTACCGCTAGTATTTTGCCTGGCTCCGGCGGCCTTGATCATGCTCGTCTCGCCCGCTGTGTTGGAATTGTATGAATTTCTCTCGCCGACGGACGGACAAAGTGTCCTGACCGCCCGCGAGCGAATGAGCAGTACAACGCAGATTGTCGAGCAATTGCGTGAGTTGGAGCAGGAAGTTCCGCGTTAACATTCCGCAAAAACGGCCTACTTTAGCTGGGTCGAAAACGGACCGACTCCGGTTGGTTCGCGGACCCCGGCGGGGTAAAATAAGGGGGTGAACAGAGTCCCTCGTTTTTTTGGAAAGGAACTGTGTGGCCGGTTTGACTGTAAGCCATTCGGTGGAGTCCTCATCTCAAGATTCTCGTAGCTGGCAGCTAGCCTTGGCCGCTGCGCGGACCGCCGCCGACAATCGCGGTCGCGATATCGTGATTCTCGATATGCGTGAGATCACGCCAATCTTCGACTACTTCGTCGTCGCCACCGGCAGCAGCCGCCGACAACTTCACGCCATGAGCGAGGAGATCGACCACACGCTGGAAGACGATCTGAACGATCAGCGCGAGGGAATCGAAGGCTACCAGGAGAGCCGTTGGATTCTGCTCGACTACGGCACGGTGGTGATCCATCTGTTCGACGAAGAGACGCGCCAATACTACGATCTCGAACAACTCTGGTGCGAGGCCAAGACGGCGGAGCTGCCCGAAGATCTGCAGGCGGTCGCCAAGCCACGCTAAAGGCTCGTCGTCGAGCTCTGTCACCCGGTCGCTTTGCGCGATACCCGCTGACGAATCGCCCGGTTTCTGTTATCAATGGGCGTCTGCCTGCCGCTGATGGCGGTCCGATTCGCGGGGAGCCGCTCTCGCCGTCGTCGATCGAGCCGTCAGAGTTCGCCAATCCCCTTGTCTGGCTCCCGATTACCGGGAGCCCTAGCTGATTCTACGACACACCATGAACGCGCTCTCGCTGCTCCGTAGCCGTCTGGCCACGGCCCTGGCTCCCCTTGGCGAAGATGTCGCTCCGCTGTTGGAGATGGTCAAGCCGAGTGGCGACCCCAAGTTTGGAGATTACCAGGCAAACTTCGCCATGCCGTTGGGTGGCAAGCTTGGCAAACCGCCTCGCGAGGTGGCCACGCAAATCGTCGAGTCGATGGATGTCTCCGACTTCTGCGAAGAACCGGAGATCGCGGGGCCGGGCTTCATAAACCTGCGACTCCGTGACGATTGGATCACCGCGCAACTCAACGCGGCGCTGGCTGACGAGCGACTTGGCATCGAGCCGGCCGCCGACGCCAAGACCTACGTGATCGATTACTCGGCGCCCAACGTTGCCAAGCCGATGCATGTGGGCCATATCCGTTCCACGGTCATTGGCGACGCGCTCGCGCGAACCTTGCGATTCCTGGGCCACCAGGTCATCACCGACAATCATATCGGCGACTGGGGCACCCAGTTCGGCATGATCATCTACGGGTACAAGAACTTCGTCGATCGGGAGGCCTTCGAGGCGAGTGCCGTGACCGAACTGGCCCGGCTCTATCGACTGGTCAACTCGCTGGTCGACTACCATCGCATTCCCGCCCAGCTGACTGCCGCGGCGGAGAAGATCGCGCAGCTGGAAGAGCTGATCGCCGATGCCGATGCGCAGTCGCCCACCGATAAGAAGGAAGAAAAGAAACTGGCCAAGGCCAGACGTCGACTGGATAGCCAGCTCGCCGACGCTCGCAAAGAACAAGAGTCGCTCACGTCCAAGAAAGCTGCCGTCGAGGCCGACCCACAACTGGCGGAGCTGGCGGCCGCTCATCCGGAGATTGGCGCGCGAGCCCTCGACGAAACGGCCGCCTTGCACTCCGGTGACGCCGAGAATCAATCGCTCTGGAAGGAGTTTCTGCCCCCCTGCCTGGAAGACATCGAGCGGATCTACCGCCGGCTCGGCGTCTCGTTCGATCACACACTCGGCGAGAGCTTTTATCACGACCGTCTGGCCGCCGTCGTCGCCGATCTGCGCGACAAGAATCTTGCCCAACAGAGTGACGGCGCGGTCTGTGTCTTCAACGAAGGCCAGCCGGCTCCGATGATCGTGCAGAAGCAGGACGGCGCGTTTCTCTACGCCACGACCGACCTGGCGACGATCCAGTACCGTGTCGAGACCTGGCAGCCGCACGAAGTGCTCTACGTGGTCGATCATCGCCAGAGCCTGCATTTCGATCAGCTGTTTGCCACCGCTGGTCGTTGGGGCTACGAGTCACTGGGACTCCAGCACATCAAGTTTGGCACGGTGCTGGGCGATGACGGCCGGCCCTTCAAGACGCGTAGCGGCGATACCGTGGGGCTCGACGGCCTGCTGGACGAAGCGATCAAGAAGGCCCATGCGGTCGTCTCAGCCGGCGATGACGCCAAGCCGAACGGAGCGGAACTATCGGCCGACGACCGGGAGCGAATCTCCCGAGTGGTCGGCATTGCCGCCCTCAAGTACGCCGACCTGTCGCAAAATCGCGAGAGCGATTATGTCTTCAGCTACGACAAGATGCTGGCCCTCAATGGCAACACGGCGACCTACATGCAGTACGCCTACGCCCGAGTGCGCAATATCTTTGCCCGAGGAGAAGTCGATCCCGAGGCCCTGCGAGCCGCGGGCGCAAAGATCGTCGTGGCCAGCGCGGCCGAGAGAGCGCTGGGGATCGAGCTGCTTCGGTTCAGCGAGGCGCTCGACGAGACCGTGGCCGACTATCGTCCGAATCACTTGACGAGCTACCTGTTCGAATTGGCCAACCGCTTCTCGACGTTTTACAACGATTGCCCGGTGCTCAAGGCGGAGACGACCGAGCAGCGTGACAGCCGGCTGTTGCTCTGCGATTTGACAGCCCGCACGCTCCGCACCGGTCTGTCGCTGTTGGGCATCGACGTGGTCGAGAAGATGTAGCTGCCGCGAGATGTAGCCGCCCAGCGGGGCAGCTACGACTTGGCGGTTTCTCGGGGCGCGTCTTGCAGTCGCCCGAAGACCATTCGCCCGGCGCTCGTCTGGAGCACGCTGGTGACCACGATTTGCACCGTTTCGCCCACCTGATCGTGAGCGCCTTCGATGACGATCATCGTGCCGTCGTCGAGATAGCCGACCCCTTGGCGAGGTTCTTCGCCCGGTTTGACGACCTGTACGGCCGTCTTCTCGCCTGGCAGGAAGACCGGCTTGAGCGAATTCGCCAGATCATTGAGGTTCACCACGCCGACGTCTTGCAGCTTGGCGACTTTGTTCAGATTGTAGTCGTTGGTGATGATATTGCCGTCGAGGTGCTTGGCCAGTAGCACGAGCTTGAGGTCGACCGGCTGGCCTTCCAGCTCGGGCGGCTCATGATCGTAGACGGTCAGATCAATTTCGGTGTTCTTGCGGAGCCGATTGAGAATGTCGAGCCCGCGTCGGCCCCGGCTGCGACGAAGCTTGTCGCTGCTGTCGGCGATGTTCTGCAATTCATTGATAATGAATCGGGGCATGATGAACCGCGTTTCCAGCGCGCCGGTCTCGACGACGTCGGCAATGCGACCGTCGATCACCACGCTGGTATCGAGCAGCGAGGGGCGATTGCCTTTGATTTCGCGGCTGAACTCGACGTAGGGGATGATGAATCGAAAATTATCCTTGGTCTGTAGCAGCACGCTAATACAGACGTAACAGAGCACCATGCCGACAATGCCCATGATCTGATCGGCCAGCTCGCGACCTTGCGAGCCGGAGGGAAGCACGGGAATCATCGCCAACCGCAGCACGTATGTCAGAGAGAGTCCGATGATCAGTCCGAAGTAGATCGCTGTGATCACGTCGAGCTGTTTCCGCCGAAATAGGGCATCGAAGCCGATCACGGTCAACGCCAGGATCATGATCCCGCCGAAGACGGCAAACGGCACCCAGGCTGGCTGGTTCGTCAGGCCCGAGAAGTAATCGCTGTTGAGTAATCGCACGCCGAGGCCGGCCGCCACCAGCACGAAGACCAGCCGGACCACCAGTAGGGCGATATTCGGAACGCTATACTCGCGAGCCATGGATTTACCAAACGAAGACAAGAAGTGAGAAGCGAGCGCGACGATTTGATCTGCATGCTAGCAAGATGGCAAACGACAGGCCACAGCTCTATGTTAGCCACCGCTTTGAGCCAGCTTCAAGTTCCCGCCCGCAGCGGGCCGAAAACGAGAGTATCCCACCCGAGCGAGACCTATCGCCCAGACACCCCTTAAAGCCTACCTTCGGGCTGATTCGCCTCGCACTTGCACCGCGGCTATAATTGGCACATTGGTCGAATGCCACGGAAATGTCGCCCGTGACCGGCCTTGGCTCCAAGTCGTTGCCTCCCTCCTGGAGTACAAATTCACGCCCCAATCTTGCCCTCCCCGCCATGCGTTCGCACCCGCCGCGATGCTATCGTTGCCTGCAAAAAGATAGGCAAAGCGACCAACGGGACGAAAAAACACTCGCTGGCGAACCTAACCCGTGAAGTCCTCCTTCGCTGAATCTCCTACCCGACTATGAACTTTAGCGTAGAACTCGAGACCTTTCGGGGTCCGCTCGATCTGCTGCTCTATCTGGTGCGAAAGCATGAGGTCGAGATCACGGAGATTCCGATCTGCGCGATCACCGACCAGTTCTTGGCCCACATGGAAATTCTGGAACAGCTCGACGTCAACGCGGTGGGCGATTTTCTGGAGATGGCCAGCACGCTGATCGAGATCAAGTCGCGGCTCGTGCTACCTCGGGCCGGCGAGGAGGAAGGCGAGCTGGACGACCCGAAGCAAGATCTGGTCGAGCGGCTGTTGGAGTACAAGAAGTTTCGCGATGCCGCGAGCATCCTCGAGGATCAGAGTCGCGAGTGGCAGGAACGTTTCGCACGTCGCTCGAACGACCTGCCGCCCCGCGAACGTGATCTGGCCGCGCAGCCGATCCACGAGGTGGAGCTGTGGGATCTGGTCAGCGCCTTTGGCCGAGTGCTGCGCGACAGTTCATCTCAAAAGCCGTCCAATATCGTCTACGACGACACGCCGATCCATGTCTACATGGAACAGATCACCGAGCAGCTGCAGCGAGATGGTCGGATTCGTTTCTTCTCTCTCTTCAAAGACGACATGCACAAGTCGCAAATGATTGGCGTCTTTCTGGCGCTGTTGGAACTGGTGCGACATCACCACATCCACAGCGATCAGAATGATCTGTTCGGCGAAATCTGGATTCTGCCGGGCAGCCAGTCGGACAAAGAGGTCGACATCTCGGCCGTCGAAACCTACGAGCATGGCAGCGCGTCCGAGTAGGGCCTTCGTCAGTTTCTTCGCCACTCCGCCTGCCACCTCTGGCAATGACACACCCCCTCTGTTTCGTGGCCAATGAGCAGCGTAAACTGGGCGTTTCCTGCCTAGCCCCGCCCCTCTTCTCCTCCGCCTGCGACGCACATGATCGACAACTGTGCCGTCAAGTCGCTGACTCACAAAGATCTCACGATCGAGGGCTACTCGCGCGCGGCGGTGCAGTCGTATTGGCGCGTTCCGGAACTGAAGATCGGCTTCGATCTCGGTGCCCAACCCTGGTCGTTCATGGGAACCGGCACCTGGTGTGTCTCGCATGCCCATCTCGATCACATCGCGGCGCTGCCGGTCTACGTCGCCCGACGGCGGATGATGAAGATGGAACCGCCCACCATCTACTTGCCGGAAGTGGCCGTGGAGCCGGTGCAACAGATATTGAAGATGTTCCGTCAACTCGATCGTGGACGCTTGCCTTGTGAATTGGTCCCGGTGGCTCCCGGCGACGAGATCGAGCTATCTCGGGAGCATGTCATGACCGTCTCGGCGACTCGCCATTCGGTGCCCTCGCTCGGCTTCGTCGTTTGGCAACGCCGGCGTAAGCTGAAAGAGGAATTCCAACAATTGAGCGGCGAACAGATTCGCGATCTGCGGATAGGCGGAACCGACGTCACGGTCGAACAGCGCATTCCGGTTTTCGCCTATGTGGGCGACAGCGCTCCGATGGGACTGGACGACTGCCCCGAAATGTACGAAGCCGAGATTCTCGTCACCGAGATGACCTTCGTGGCGCCCAATCATCGCCGTGAGAAGATTCACAAGTACGGACACATGCATCTGGACGACATCATCGAGCGTCGCGATCGCTTCAAGAACGAACTGATCATCGCCGCCCACTTCAGTACCCGCTACCATGACGGGAGCATTCGCCGGCAGGTTGAGAAGGCGTTGCCCGACATGCTCGATGGTCGACTCCACCTCGGGCTGTAAGGAGCGTGCGGTCGTGCCACCTGGGAGTGACGCTGGCGGGTGCCGGGCCGTGTCCTCGACAGGCACGCCGAGTTTTCTTACGGCACCGTGAGCGGACAATGTGGTGAGCCGGTAATCTGGTGAGCGGGTAATGTGGTGCCATGAACGACCGATCAAGCCTGTCGCCGCGGTCCGCTTACGTGCACGTGCCGTTTTGCCAACATCGTTGCGGCTACTGCAATTTCACACTGGTCACCGGGCGTGATGATCTTATCGATTCCTATCTGGAGGCGGTCGAACGCGAACTAGCGGCGATCGAGTCGCCAAGTGAAGTCGACACGCTCTACTTCGGTGGCGGAACGCCGACGCACCTGACCGCGGCGCCGCTCGATCGGCTGCTGACCTCGACAACAAGGACCTTTCCACTGGCCACCGGCGCCGAACTGAGCGTGGAAGCCAACCCGGCCGATCTCGATCGTGAGCGGATGGCGGTCTTGCACCGGCACGGAGTGACCCGCATCAGCCTCGGCGCCCAGTCGTTCGACGATGCGAAGCTGCGGCTGCTGGAACGCGATCACACGGCCAGCGACATTCAAGCGGCCGTCGAATTGGCGCGGGAGGCCGGACTGGAAGTGGCCCTCGATCTTATATTCGCGGCGCCCGACGAGGCGCTCTCCGCCTGGCAGTCCGATCTCGAAGCGGCCGTCGCTCTGGAGCCGGAACACATCTCGACCTACGGGCTGACGTTCGAGCGGGGCACCGCGTTCTGGAGCCGCCGCGAGAAACGGGACCTGACCGAGGTGGACGAGGAAGTGCAACGGGACATGTACCTGGCGGCCATCGATCGACTCGGCGAGGCGGGTTACGAACATTATGAGGTTTCCAATTTTGCCAGGCAGGGACGCCGCAGTCGACACAATCAAGTCTACTGGTCAGGCCTCAGTTATCATGCCGTCGGTCCGGGGGCTTCTCGCTTTGTGGCCGGCCGCCGCGAAACGAACCACCGCAGCACGACGACTTACATTCGGCGGGTGCTGGCGGGCGAGTCACCCGTGGCCGAGAGCGAGCAGCTGGCACCGGCCGACGCCGCGCGGGAACGACTGGTATTCGCGCTACGGAGACTGGAGGGAATCGACACACGCGAGTTCGCCGCCGAGACCGGCTGGGAAGTCGAGCGACTCGTCGGATCCCGGCTCGAGTCGCATGTGGCGGCCGGCAGATTGTCCCGGGAGGGAAACCGCCTGCGTCTGACACGGGAGGGACTGCTGGTGAGCGACGCTATCTGGACTGACTTCTTGCGGTGTTAACGCGTGAAGGAGTTCGCGCTTCGAGACAGGGCAAAGGTCCTTGGCCTTCTGCCATCCCCGCCCCTCGAACAGAGCGGGGGAGTATTATTCTTCTTCGTCGATCGCGAGTTTAGCCAGCTGCTCATCCAGCTCGTCGCGGGAGAGAATGCGTCGAGTCACTTGTTCGTGTGCCAGTCGCTCGATCTCCAGGGTGGTCGAGAGGGTGGTTGCCCGCTCGACCTCTTCTTCTAACGCCGTGATCCACTCCGGTACGTCAAAACCCACCCCGGAGGGCGTGCGAGTCAGTTCTTCGACCTCTTCTTCGAGCCGTTCAAACTCCGACGAAGATTCGCCACGGCGACGACTCTCGACCGTGGGCTTGACCAGGGCACGAATTCGATCGATTGCCAGCGGCCGGATAAATCGTTCTTCCAGACGGGCGGCGATTGTCGAAAGCCGCATGCCATGTTGCTGTTGCAGGCGATTGAGTTTGCCGATGAGTTCATCGGCCATTTCGTCCGTCTGCGAGGCCAGTTCACGCTGCCAGATGGCGGCGGCGGAGAGATGTCGCGACCGCACGAGCGATTCATGCGTCAACACCACCGGAGTCACGTTCCAAGCGACACGATCGTAGATCACTCGTACGCGGATCAAGTCGAGCAGTGCATACAGCATCTCGCCCCGATCGGATTGGGTAGTGGTGCTGTTGTAGTCGAGGTACTCAAGGTGGTTCTCCAACACCGTCTCGATCACCAACTCGAACTGCCGGAGCGCCTCGCGGCGGGCATCTTGGTCGGTGATCAGCGCCAACGTTGGCAATTCGTCGGGGTCCTCCACCTGCTCGGTGGCGTCTTGCAGCCACTGCGCGGCGCCACTCTGCAATATCGACCGCAAGTTGCCCGGATTCATGAACTGCTGATGAAACAGGTCACCTCCGAATCGTTGAATGAACTCCACCGTCCGCTGCCAATCTTTGGAGTCCGAGACTTTCTCCAGAATCGATAGCCGCAAGTGACGGCTGTGGGCCAGCCAGATGACGAGGGTCGTATCGGTCAATTGTTGCAGCGCATCGATCAGGTCCTGGTCTTCGTCGGCGGTCGAGTCCGCCTCGGAGCTGCTCTTCTGAGACCAGCTTTCGATCGAAGCGATAAGGCTGTCGGCCGTCGCTCGATGGGCCACATGCAGGAGATCGGCAAACTCGGTCACGGCACGGGTTCCCAGCGGATGGGTCTGTTCCGAGGCGATGCAGAGTTCCAACAGCCGAATCGTCCGCTCGATCTCACCCAGGCGGGGCAACATTCCCAACATCAGGCGAATGCTGCGATGCAGCGATCGGGTAGCGACAATCTGGATCGGATCGCCGCCCCGATTGACGGGAACGTACAAGAGCGGTTGTTTCGCCAATTCACTGGTCCAGGCCGACCAGCCGGCCGCCAGCCCCTGGCGATCGCCCAGCAGGGCCGCCTTCAAGACCACCGAGAACTCCGCTTCGCCAGGCTCGAGTTGGGCGTCGTCGCACTTCGCGCCGGCCGCGCGAAGGAACCAAATGGCGGTGGCGCAATTGCGGCAGGTCGCCGTCGTTCTCTCCAGCATCGCCTCTTTAATGTTGATGCGGCGATCGTATTCCAACAACGATTCGAATGATCCGGAGGCCTGCGCGACCCGATGGTTGGCCAACTGAGAAAGAAGTTCGAGCAGCTCCTGGCGATTCGTCAAGGCACGACCAAGCCACTGATCGAGCCGGGACTCCAGCTCCCGACGACATCGCTCGTCGCCGGCTGCCGCCAGCGCGGTCCGGCTCCAGAGTCGCGAGAGCGTGACCAAGAACGTGAGTCGTTCGGTAATTCGCCGGGCCTCGAATTCCAACTCGTAATCGGTTTCGTCGTTCGAGCCCAACAAGTCGGCATCGATGCCATCGTCGGTGCTGTCTCGAAAGCTGATTCCGTCGTAGGCGGCGCGGTAGAGATCGTCTTCCTCGTCTTCTTCACCCTCTTCGAGATCCTCGAACTCATCGAGGTCGGCTTCTCCGAGCAAGGCTTCCAGTTCCAATTGTGGTGCGTCCCAATACTCTTCCGCGTTGGCTTCCAGAAAGTCGAAGAACTTTCCGATCAGCGTCCAGCGATCAAAGCCGCCCACGGTGTCGTCATCGGTGACTTCGTCGAGCAGCTGACCGAGCCAGCGCTCGACGAGGCTGTGAAACCAATCGCCCGCCTCCTGGAGCTCGATGCGTTCCGCCTGGCTGAGCCAATGCATCAACATCCCCATGGCGGCCACATAGTCGCGCTGATCGAGCAGCGCTTGCACAACGAGCACATAGGCCTTGGGAGAATCGAACTGCTCGGCGTGAGGTCGCCAGAAGGCCACGTCGCCGGCGGTCGTGCCGGCCGAGCGCCAGGCCGCCAGGGCGGTCGCCGCCCGTTCCGCCGATTCGTGAAGCGGCGCGGCAAACACCGCTTCCAGACCGCTTACGGTGGGGACTGCGAATTGATCCCACCAGATGGCCAGTTTCAACAGTTCGCTACCGGAGATCGTCTGCACCTCGTCGTTGTCGTCCGCCGCCGCCAGCGACCAGCTGCGGGCCAACAGCGCAAAGATCTCATCCATCAGCTCGACCAGATCGTCGAGTCGATGATCGGGCACACTATCTTGAATACCAGGAAACAGACTGAACTGGCCATCGAAGCCGATCGCGTTCCAGGGATCGACGATCGCTCCGCAGGCGATGCCGCGATGCAATAGATCGATGATCTCCGGAAAGAGGGAAGCCGCCTCGTTGATCTGACCGCGATCGAGCAGCAGTTGACCGGTGGCCAGTCGGCACTCGATCTGACATACGATTCGTGAAGAGGCGGCCGGCACGATCGCCGCTTGTCGCTCGGCCGCTTCGGCGTAACCCATCTTGGCAAAGGCCCGGGCCAGATGAATATGTTCCAGCTGGGCGGCCCGCCGCCGCGCCAGTTCGGCATTGAGCTGTTGGCGAGCGGCACCAAACGGCTGCTGGCGTACTTTCGCGTCCTCGATCAGGTGGGGATGCGATTCGACGCTCTTTGCTAATAGCGACTTGTAAAACTCATCTCGAACCGACGCGATGTTCGGCAGCAGACTGGACAAGGTCGCCTCAGAGGTGTGTGTTTCTGGCCCGCGACCGCTAATCGCCGTCGACATAAGGATCGTGCCGGCGAGCGTGGCGGAAGCTTCAAACAGAAGCTCTTCATTCGACAGCTGGTCGACCTGCGCGGCGCTGTCCCGCGTGACCCGCGCTAAGATCGCATCCAACGTGACCTGTTGAACCACGTAGCGACGATAACGACCCTGGTTGTCGATATGGCTGGGATCCCATTGCCCGAAGTGATAGTTCGGACGACGATTCACCGGGTGGTTGAAGTCGTAGGCCCGCGGGTCAAAGGCGAGTTCTTCGAGCAGCTCCGGGTCGAAGAAGGCCTGCTCAAGGATCGACTCATCAGTCGATTCGAGAATCTCAATCGCCCCGGCAACCAACGACTCGTACCGGCTGAGCGTCACGCCCGCTCCCTGCACGTAAAGTGGAACCGGTCGTATCCGTTCGTGAGCGTAGGAGTTGATTTTCTGATCCGTTTCCAGCACGGCAATCGGACGATGTCCCAGGTAGTCGTTGAGCGTGGTCAGGGCGGCGTCGACCACCGATTCGCCCGTCTCCTGGATATCGCGTCCGTGCTCGCGGAGGACCACTTCATAAACTCGACCGACGAAGAAAGCGTTGAAGATGATCGCATCATCTTGGTGGAACAACAGATCGCGATGAAACTCACGATAGGCGGGAAGAATCTCGTCGTGAGCCAAATGCACGATGGCTCGCGCCTGTGAGGCGTCGCGAAATACGGTTCCGGCGGCGGCCAATTCTTCCAGCCGAGACAACAGCAGCGGTTCCAGCAACTGCCAGGTTGAAATCTGGGAGGATGACCCTCGGGGAGAAACGGCACCGAATCGGCTGGTCGCGGAGGGACCGCCCTGAGCAGACCCCAAGCTACTGCCGGGCCTCTCTCTTGAGTCCGGTGAGTCCGGCCCGTCCCTTGAGTCCGCTCTATTTAGGGCCCGATAGAGTCGATCGAGATTGGCGAAGAGTTGAGGGTCGGCCGCCCCCGACGAGAAGTTCAAATAGCCCAGCGTGGCGTCGAGTGCCGCCAGGTCGTCGTCGGAAAGCTGATCAGGTTGCATAGGTGGAAATCGAACCAACTTGTCATGACCGGTAGGGGCTTCGCCAGATAACTTGCGGTGGCACATCCTCTCGGCCACCAGGCGACGCCCTACGGCTGTTGCGTCGCGACCATCCTAGAGAGCCTATCACGACCTTGCCCTCACAACTAGCGCCACAGGGAGCGGAAGCGGGGGCCTAACGTGTTGTCTCACAGGAGGTTCTGATTAGGAAAACAGGGCGCTGTAGAGGTCCGCACGCGGCCAGCCCAGGGGCCAACCGCTCGCGACAGCCCCACAACCGGCCGAAACGGCAAAAAAGTGCCAAAAACAACGGCCATCGACTATTATAGAGTGTTGGGTATCTCCCGCCTTCGCCGACCGCTTTTGCCGACGGGGGGGACCCGCAGTCTGACGTACACGTTTCAGAGAATAGGCCTCGACTCGGAGCCCTGGTTGTGACTCATCTTGCTACTGTTTGGATTTCTCGGTGCCTCGTCGCACTGCTGGCCCTGGCCACTCTCTCGACGACGGCATACGGCCAGTCGATCAGCAATCCGTTGATCCCCGAATCGACGGCCCTCCGACATGGATTGACGCGTTCCTGGTTTCATCGGGTCCAAATGGATGCGGGGCGTGACCGCGTCGAGAACATCACGGTGGGCGATGGCGTGCTGTTCGTGCAGACGCGACGTGGCATCATCAGTTCGATCGATTCTGAGACGGGCAAAGTTCATTGGTACCGCCGAATCGGCTCCATCAACCGACCGACGACCGCCGTCGGAGTTGGTCCCAATCACGTCGCCGCGCTCAATGGCAATACGCTTTACGTTATGGATCGCGAGAATGGAAACATTCTCTGGCAACAACGGACCTTCGGTGCCCCCGGTGCCGGCCCGGCAGTCACCCGGAATTCTGTATTCGTTCCCTCCAACGGCGGCGTGATGCAGGGATACTCCATCCACGATAAACAACGCCGACCCTGGCGCTATGCCTCGGTCGGCCTGGCCGATGTTCAACCCTACGCCACCGAAAGCAGTGTCAGTTGGCCGACAGAGGCAAACTACTTCTATGTGGCCGACAGCAGTAGCCTTAACCCGCGGTTTCGCATTGAACTAGGGAGTGGTGTCGCTGCTCGCCCGGTTTACATCAAACCCTACTTGTACGTCGGGACGCTGGGTGGCCATCTCTACAAGATTCACGAACAGACCGGTTCGCGAGCCTGGCGGCTGGCAACCGGTTCTCCGATCAGCTCCCGCCCTTTGGCGACCGGCGAACTGGTCTACGTAGCCACGGAGACGGGCGGAGTCTTCTGCCTGTCGGGGCGCGTCAGCGAGGAGCAGCTGACTTTGGCGGAGAGTGAAGCGGGCAGAATCGACCGCACCGCGACGGTCGACGGCGAGGAAATCTGGTGGGCCCCCGGCGTTACGGAGTTGCTCGCCGCCAGTCCTACCCGACTCTATGGTCGCGACGCCGCGGGGCGGATGTTGGTGTTGCGAGCCGATAACGGCGGTCTGGTCGATACGCTTTCGGCGGAGTTTTCTGATCTGACGGTCGCCAACGACCGGACCGACCGCATTTTTCTGGCAACCCATGGCGGACTGATTCAGTGTCTGCACGAAGTCGCGCTTACCGAGCCGGTGGTCCACGCCAATGTGAAAGCGATGAAGAAGGCCAGCGAAGAAGCGGAAGCGGCGGAGGCGGAGGAAGAGGGCCTCGGCGGATTTGAAGAGGACGACGATGATGGATTGGACGACGACGAGGACGATGGCGGCTTCGGAGACGACGAATTCGAAGACGATGACGACTTCTAGATCGCCCCTACTTATCCACTGGTTCTAAATCGTTCCCACTCATCTACTGGCTGTTCTCTCCCGCCGGCTATTCCGCTCGCCGCCGGGCACTCTGTTCGAGGGTCGCTATCACCTGTTACGATGGCGAGCTTGACATGGAGCGCGGCTCGCTGAGTATCTGGCCGATACTTCGAGATACCGCCCCTTTCTGATCGGAATCCCAGCGACTTCTTCACCGAGAGTCACATAGTCACGGCGAATTATGACCTCACCACGGATTGAACGCGCTCTGCTGAGCGTCAGCGACAAGGACGGGCTAACCGAGTTTGCTCAAGGACTCGTGGCCGCGGGCGTGGATCTCTTCAGTACAGGAGGAACGCGGCGTCATTTGATGGAGGCCGGCCTGGAAGTCCGCGATGTCTCCGACTACACCGGCTTTCCTGAAATGATGGAAGGTCGACTCAAGACGTTGCACCCCAAAGTGCATGGCGGAATTCTCTGCCGTCACGACCGTCCCGATGACATGGCCGCGCTGGCCGAGCACGAGATTCTCACCTTTCCGCTGGTCGTCGTAAATCTCTACCCGTTCGAAGCGACGGTGGCGCGGGCCGATGTCACCTTCGACGCCGCGGTGGAAAACATCGATATCGGCGGCCCCTCGATGGTTCGCGCCGCCGCCAAGAACCACGCCTTCACCACGGTGGCCACCAGTCCCTCGCAGTATGCAGCCATTCTGGAGCAGATTGCCGAGAAGGGCTGCACGACGCTCGAATTACGCCGAGAGTTGATGGAAGCCGCCTTCGCGCAAACCGCTCAGTACGATCGCGCGATTGCCGAATATTTTTCGCGACTCTCCGCCGGCGATGGCGATGGCCCCTTTCCCAACACGCTCTCGGTGGCGCTCGATCGCCGGGCCGTGCTGCGGTATGGCGAGAATCCCCATCAACAGGCGGCGCTCTACGCGATGCCCAACGCCAGCGGGGCCAATCTGCTCTCCGCCGAACAACTCGGCGGTAAGGAACTCTCCTATAACAATCTGCTCGACCTCGATAGCGCGCTGGCCATTGCCCGGAGCCTGCCCGACGCGGGCGCCGTGGTCATCAAACACACCAATCCCTGCGGAGCGGCCTCGGCCGACACGCTCCTCGACGCCACGCGAGCCGCTTTCGAGGGCGATCCGGTGAGTGCCTTCGGCTCGGTACTCGGCTTCAATCAAATGGTCGACGCCGAAACGGCCGAGTGCCTGGCGGAGCCGGGCAAGTTCGTCGAGGCCATTGTCGCACCCGGTTTCAGCGACGACGCGCTCGACATCCTCCGCACGAAGCCAAAATGGAAGTCGAATGTCCGCCTGCTCGATGTCGGCGAAGTCATGGGCGCCGCCGGGGCCATGCAATCGCGACATATCGAAGGGGGACTGCTGCTCCAGGAAAGCGATTCCGAAGCCGACTTGTATGACGAGTGGAAAGTTGTCACCGAGGCACAACCGACCGAACAACAATTGGCCGAATTGCGATTCGCCTGGACCATGGTCCGACACGTCAAGTCGAACGCCATCGTGCTCTGCAAGGACCGCGCTCTCCGCGGCGCGGGAGCGGGGCAGATGAGCCGGGTCGACTCCGTCGAAATCGCCATCAACAAAGCCGGGGAGCATGCCGCCGGAAGCGTGCTCGCCTCCGACGCCTTCTTCCCCTTCGCCGATTCGATCGAGCGAGCCCACCAAGCGGGAATTAAGGCCATCATCGAGCCGGGCGGTTCGCGACGTGACGAAGAGGTCATCGCCGCTTGTAATCAACATGGAATTCCGATGGTCTTTACCTCTCGTCGACATTTCAAACACTAGACGTTCTTCGTTCGATCCTCCATCGGTGGCGCGGCCTGTTGTGCCGCGAAAATCTTTGACAACTGTCCTCGATAAAATCGTCGCCACCAAGCGAGAAGAGATCGCCGCCGCCAAGACCGCGCGGCCCGTCGCCCAGCTCGAGGAGGCGCTTCCCGCCGCGCCTCCGGTGCGCGACTTTTTCGCCGCTCTGGCCACGGGGGACGATGTGCGACTGATCGCGGAAGTCAAGAAAGCGAGCCCTTCGGCCGGCATCATTCGCGAAGACTTCGATCCGGTCACCATCGCCAAGACCTATGCGGACCATGGAGCCAGTTGCATCAGCGTGCTGACCGACGAGTCGTACTTTCAGGGCAGCCTAGAATTCCTGCGACAGATACGCCGGGCGGTCGATACTCCGCTGTTGCGCAAGGACTTCATTCTCGACCCCTATCAGTTGCTCGAAGCCCGCGCGGCCGGCGCCGATGCGGTGCTGTTGATCGCCGAGTGCCTCGACGATTGCGACCTCCGTTCGCTGCACAATCGAGCCATCGAGTTGGGCATGACCCCGCTGGTGGAGTTTTACGAGCCAGCCAATCTGCCGCGCGTGCTGGAGGCGGGCGCCCGCCTGATTGGTATCAATAACCGCGACCTGCGGAGCTTTGAAACCGATCTGGAACATACGATTCGACTGCGGCAAGATATTCCTGAAGAGTGTGTGGTGGTCGGCGAGAGCGGCATCCGCACGCGCGCGGACGTCGATCGGCTGGCGGCGGCCAACGTCGACGCCATGCTGGTCGGGGAGTCTCTGATGCGTCAACAAGATATCGGCGCGGCAGTCGACGCGCTGCTGGGAAGATAGCCGTGGCCCGGCCCGTCTAATCGCTCACGGCCGCCAAAGGTCGCGCCGCCCGCTGCTGAACCAGACGACTCAATCGACGGCCGGTTGTGCTCAGCGGGTAGTCTTCCAAGTCGGACGGGCGCAACCACTTCAGTGTCGCGCGACCGGCTCCGCGAGTTGCGGGCCCCGACAGGTGGGTCGCCTCGTAACATTCCAAGGTGATACGAAAACGCGTTACGCCGTGCTTGATCGTCGTCAGGTGCGGGCCCAACTCGATCTCAGCCCCGGTCAACTCCGCTACCTGAGTCTCGATCTCGTCCCGCACCTTGTCTTTGCGGCGCGCCTTAAGTGGTACCCGCGGAAAATCCCACAGACCACTCCACCGTTCGCCCTCCTGACACTGGCGAAGGAGCAATCTTCCGCGACGCCGCACGACGATCGCCGCCTCGCGAATCGATTCCCATTGCGGAGGCCGCTTCGGTGGTGGAATCTCGGCTTGCAGACCGCGGGCCGCCGTCGGACAACACTCCCGCGCGGGACAGGCCTCGCAGTCGGGCTCTTTGGGTGAACAAATCAACGAGCCAAGTTCCATCAAGGCTTGATTAAGTTCTCCGACTCCTCGACGGGGTAGTAGCTGTTCGGCAAACTGCCACAAGAGCTGCTCCCCTTCGCCGCGATGCGGATCGCCCGGGTAAGCCAATAATCGCGTCAACAGCCGCCGCGTGTTGGCTTCCAGTATCGGTTCCCGCGCGTCGAAGGCGATCGAGAGAATCGCCCCCACCGTATAGCGGCCGATGCCGGGCAATGCCTGGACCTCGTCGGCCGTGCGGGGAAACTGGCCGTCGTAATCGGTGACAATCATCTGGGCCGCGGCATGCAGCTGGCGGGCTCGGCGGTAGTAACCCAAGCCTTCCCAAAACCGCAACACTTCCTGCTCGTCGGCGGCTGCCAGATCGGCAATGGTGGGGAACTCCGCGATGAATCGCTCGAAGTAGGGCTCGACCGTGCTGACCTGGGTCTGCTGCAGCATGATCTCACTGATCCAGGTGTGGTAGACGTTCGAAGAGCGTCTCCAGGGCAGATCGCGGGCCGCGCGACGATACCAGGCCAGCAGACGACGACGAAACGACTGTCGCCAGGCGGCATCCGGCAGAGCGGTCGCGTCTTGGTCGCGGGAGTCAGAACGTCGCTTGGCCAAGGTTCCGTCCAAATGCGGCGGCCACGATCGAAGCAGGGTGCGGATCGCTGCCGGCGGTGAGAGATCATCGAGGAGGGGTTCGAGCGTGATTGTAAG